>Ga0310690_10000072_pt1 | contig 223005 bp, 158 predicted proteins | sample AusTroGonzalo_MG_2_FD_207661 | JGI IMG/M metagenome (GOLD analysis project Ga0310690, IMG submission 207661) | Bovine rumen microbial communities from tropical cattle in Woodstock, Queensland, Australia - Gonzalo_04 (v2) (version 2) | ecosystem: Host-associated > Mammals > Digestive system >... | reverse complement strand
CAAGTATGCAGGTACCGAACAACCTCACCTCACGGGCAAGAACATCGCCCTGATTTTCGAAAAGACCTCGACCCGCACCCGCTGCGCTTTCGAAGTCGCCGCCAAGGATCAAGGTGCTCATGTCACCTATCTCGGCCCCACCGGCTCACAGATTGGCGTTAAGGAATCCATGAAGGACACCGCCCGCGTTCTGGGTCGTATGTTCGACGGTATCGAGTATCGTGGCTTCGGTCAGGATATCGTTGAAGAGCTCGGCAAATACGCTGGCGTTCCTGTTTGGAACGGCTTGACCAACGAGTTCCACCCCACCCAAATCCTCGCCGACTTCCTCACCATGATGGAACACAGCGACAAACCCCTCAACCAAGTGACCTTCGCCTACTGCGGCGATGCCCGCTTCAACATGGGTAACTCACTGATGGTGGGTGGTGCCAAGATGGGTATGGATGTCCGTATCGTGGCTCCCAAGGAACTGCAACCCAACAAGGAGCTCATCGACACCTGCAAGGAAATCGCCAAGGAAACGGGTGCCAAGGTGACCGTTACCGACGACGTGAAGAAGGGTGTCAAGGGCTGCGACTTCCTCTACACCGACGTGTGGGTATCCATGGGTGAACCCGATGAAGTGTGGAAACAGCGTATCGACCTCCTCATGCCTTATCAAGTCAACAAGGAGATGATGGAAATGACGGGCAACCCGAACTGCAAGTTCATGCACTGCCTGCCGGCTTACCACAACCTCGAGACCAAAGTTGGTCGCGATGTTCATCAGAAGTTCGGTTTGGATGGCGTTGAAGTCACGGAAGACGTCTTCGAAGGCAAGAACAGCATCGTCTTCGACGAAGCTGAGAACCGCATGCACACCATCAAGGCCGTTATGGTGGCCACGTTGGGTGACTAAGGTTTCTTGTTAAAAAACAATCTATTGGAATTGCCTCGCTTTTGCGAGGCAATTCTTTTTTTATCATAGTGTCAACAAAAATCCCTATCTTTGCAGGTTATTCTAAATTAGGATATGTCTGCACTAAATGGATTGATAGGGAAAATCGAAGGCTTCACGCGGAAGTACTACCTTAACCGCCTGATACAAGGCGTGTTGGTGGGTGCTGTGCTTTGGATAGTCTTCTATCTGCTTATCAATGGGTTGGAGTATTTCTCTTGGTTCCCATCCAAAGGCAGGTTCGTGCTGTTCCTTTTCCTTTTGGCAGGCAGCGCCTTTGTGGGCATTTATTATTTCCTGATTCCGTTGGTCAATCTGATACGATTCCGAAAGAAGATGTCTGTGGAACAGGCCTCGGTATTGATTGGCAAGTTCTTCCCAGATATTAAGGACAAGCTGTTGAATACGATACAGCTGAGTCGCCAGATGGAAACTTCTTATGATAAGGTCGGCTCTTCAACAGGCTCAGGGATCTCTGCCGATAACGCCCTGTTGGCTGCGGCTATTGACCAGCGTAGTGCCCACCTCTCCCCTATCCGATTTAGCGATGCTGTCGATTTGCGAGGCAACTTAAAGTATTTAGGTGTCTTTTTTGGATTATTGCTCCTGCTGATTTTGTTGATAGTGTTTCTCCCTTCGTTTGCCGTGCAGCCCACGCAACGAATCGTCAACTACGAACAAGCTTATGAAAAACCCCTCCCCTATCAGGTTGAGATTGAGCAAGACGAAATAGAAACCACCCAAGGCAAGGAGGTAAAGTTCAGCATTAAGGTGAAAGGTGACCGCATCCCCGATGCCTTCTACGTGAAGAGCGAACTGGGGCAGCAATTGATGACTAAAGCATCTACCAACGATTTCAGCTATACCTTCAAGAATCTGTATGACGATTTGACCTTTTATGTGATGGGGGGCGATTACAGCAGCCGACCCATCCATATCACAGTACACCCCAACCCTACCCTACTCTCCTATCGCTGTGAGGTGAAATATCCTTCCTATATCCATCGCAGCAACGAGACCCTTGAAGGCAAAACCCGACTCATCGTCCCCCAAGGCACTCAACTCACCTTCAGCTTCATCACCCGCAACACGGAAAAAATCTCTGTGACCCGCGACTCGCTATTAACCGCTCTGACTGCTCAAGACGACATCTTCAACTATCAGTTTGTGGCCGCTCAGTCAACCAAGTTTGAGGTGCAGGTTGAAAACGCCTGGAATAACATTATAGATCCCCTACCCTTCTCCGTCGATGTGCTGCCCGATGCTTATCCTGACATCCGCGTAGAATCCTTCGACGAACAGTTATCCACCGATGTCTATTATTCAGGTCTGATTACCGACGATTACGGCTTCAGCAAACTGACCTTCAACTGCAAGGTCAAAGAACCCATTGAAAAAAGCATCGTCAAGAGCGTACCCATCGACCTGAAGCAGACCCGCTCCTCTTTCTTCTACAGCTTCAACATGGACAGCCTAGGTGTCCTGCCCGGACAGAATATGGAGGTCTATTTTGAGGTGTGGGACAACGACGGCTTCCACGGACCCAAGTCGAAACGCTCAGAGACCTTTACCTATTATAAACCCTCTGAAGCTGCTTTAGACAGCATTGCCGACAACACCTCGGAAGACATTATGGAACGCCTTGAGCAAAAGTCGCAAGAGGCCGACAAGCTGCAAGACGCCATCGAAAAGATGCTGCAAGACCTGCTCCAGAAGAAAGAACTGGACTGGTCTGACAAAGAGAAAATGAAAGAGCTTTTGGAGAAGCAGCAAGAAATTCAGGATGAGTGGAACCAACTGCAGCAGGAGCAGGAAAAACTGTCCGATTTCATGAAAGAACACGACCTTGGCAACGAAGACCTGCTCAAAAAACAGGAGCAAATCAACAAGCTCTTTGACGAGGTAATCCCCGAGGAGATGCGTAAGATGATGGAACAAATCGACAAGCTCTTGGAAGAGATGCCCCGCGAGCAGATGCAGCAAATGATGCAGGACATCAAGAAAAACAACCAGTCGATGCAAGAGCTACTCGACCGCAACTTGGCCCTGTTAGAGCAATTGAAGATGGAAAAAGACCTCAACGACCTGGCTGACCAATTGAACAAACTGGGCGAAGAATTACAGAAGCAAGAATCTGACCATCAAGAGAGAACAGGGGAGGAGAACAAAACAGGGGAGGAGGCCGACCAGAAATCGGCAGAAGAAGCCAAAGAGGAATTCGACAAGATGATGGACCAACTCGACCAACTCTTGGAGAAAAACAAGGACTTGCAACAGCCTTTCAACATGGAAAAAGACGAAGAAATGGAGCAAAGCATCGACCAAGACCTTGACAACGCCATGCAGAACGAACAGTCCGGCCAGCAGCAGCAATCACAGCAGAACAAGCAAAACGCAGGCCAGAAGATGCAGCAGATGGCCAACCAAATGATGATGCAGATGCAGATGGACGGTATGCAACAGATGGCTGAGGATGCCCATTTGCTCCGTATCCTGCTTGAAAATGTCGTACACGCCTCACATGAGCAAGAGGGCCTGATGACCGAGACAGGTAGCATGCATTCTGACGACCCAGCCTTAGTCGAGAAAATCATCCGGCAGAAGGAAGTGGCTGACAATTTCAATATGGTCCGCGACTCCTTACGCAGTATGGCGATGCGGCAACCCTCCGTCCAAAACTTCATTTTTGATGAGTTGCACATCATCGAGAACCAGACCGAAAACGCATTGAAACAGATGAACGACCTGAAACTTGGTCAGGCCTCGCGTCACCAACAAACCGCCATGATGTCGATGAACAATCTGGCTTTGATGCTGGCAGAATCGTTAGAAAGCATGGAAAACAGCATGGAAGCGATGGGAATGCCCATGTCGTGTTCGATGCCCAAACCCGGTCAGGGACAGCAGAGCATGAAAAACATGCAACAGATGCAACAGCAACTGAGCGAACAACTGAAACAGATGCAACAGCAGATGGAGAAGTCGGGACAGCAACAGCAAAACTCCATGAGCGAGCAGTTTGCCCGTATGGCAGCCGAACAGGAGATGTTGCGCCAGGGAATGCAGCAAATGCTCAACGAGATGAAGGAAAACGGACAGATTGGAGACGACGGTCTGAATGAAATCATCAAGGATATGGAGAAGCTGGAAGAGGAGCTGGTGAACAAGAAAATCAATAGACAGATGATAGAGCGCAGTCAGCGTATCGAATCCCGGATGCTGGAGTCGCAGAAGGCCCAAGAGAAACGCGAACAGGAGGAAAAACGCAAGTCCAACGAGTTTAAAGGCACGCAATTCGACCGCAAGATTGACGAGTACCTCTACGAGCAATCACTCAAAAAGAACCAGGAGTTTTTGCGCACTCAGCCCATCGAGTTCGCACCCTATTATAAAGACAAAATCAACGAGTACTACCTGAAGAAAAACACGCATTAACAATGATTAGATTTAGCACATTGGACGTGGAGATGCCGCCCATCGACCCGCAAAAGACAAAGGTGTGGATTGGTGAAGTGGCACAGCAATACGGCAAAACGATAGGGGAGTTGTACTACTATTTCTGTAGCGACGAGAAGCTTCTTGAAATCAACAGAGAACGCTTAGGGCACGACTTCTATACCGACATTGTGACCTTCCCTTTGACCGATTGCGAAACCGTTTTGTCAAGTGAATTCTGCATCAGCATAGACCGCATCAGGGAGAATGCTGTCGCCTTCGGGCGCACTTACGAGAACGAATTACACCGCGTTCTCATCCATGGCGTGCTGCATCTCATCGGCTTCGATGACCATACTGAGGAAGAAGAGAAACAGATGCGTGAAAAAGAGGAAGAGGCTTTGAGATTATTATTTAGTTAATTGATTATCATAATATTAAACAAACTGTTTCCCGTGAAACACCAACAAGAAAATGACCTTTGAATGCTATGATATCATCGTTGTAGGAGCTGGTCACGCTGGATGCGAGGCGGCAGCAGCGGCAGCCAACTTAGGCAGCAAGACCCTGCTCGTCACGATGGACTTGCGCCTCATGGCCTCGATGTCGTGCAACCCTGCTATGGGCGGTATCGCCAAGGGACAAATCGTCCGCGAGATAGACGCCATGGGAGGCTATTCCGGAATCGTCAGCGACCGTACCATGATTCAATTCCGAATGCTCAACAAGTCGAAGGGGCCTGCCATGTGGAGTCCGCGTTGCCAGAGCGACAAGATGATGTTCTCGGCAGAATGGCGCAGCCTTTTGGAGAAGACCCCCAACCTCGACTTCTGGCAAGATTCGGTAGTCGGACTTTTAATAGAAGGTGACCAAGTCAAAGGCGTCAAAACTATGATGGGAGGGGAGATTCAAAGCAAAGCGGTCATCCTTACCAACGGCACCTTCCTCAACGGCATCATCCATATCGGTGAACAGCATTTCTCAGGCGGCAGGATGGGTGAGGTAGCCAGTCACGGGATAACCGAACAGCTGAAAGAAATCGGATTTGAAGCCAAGAGACTCAAGACAGGTACCCCAGTAAGAATCGACGGCAGGACGATAGACTTCAGCAAACTCATCGAGCAAAAGGGCGATGAGGATGTGGTCGGATTCTCCTATACCGAACCCTTCAAAATCCAACAACAAAGAAGCTGCTGGATAGCACATACCTCATTAAAGGTACACGAAACCCTCCGCAAGGGCTTCAAATATTCGCCCATGTTCAACGGTAGAATCCAGGGTGTGGGACCCCGATATTGCCCCAGCATCGAGGATAAAATCGAGCGTTTTGCCGGAAAGGACTCCCACCAACTCTTCGTGGAACCCGAAGGCTGGACTACAGAAGAGTATTATCTCAATGGCTTCAGTTCATCGCTTCCCGACTATATCCAATATGAAGCTTTACGACAAATCGAAGGCTTCGAGAATGCCAAAATCTTCCGTCCAGGCTACGCCATAGAATATGATTACTTCCCACCTGAGCAACTCTATCACTCCTTAGAAACGCGACAGATACACGGCCTCTATTTCGCGGGACAAATCAACGGAACGACAGGCTACGAGGAAGCCGCTTGTCAAGGTATGATGGCGGGAATCAATGCCAGTCTTGCGTTACACGACAAGGAGCCTCTGGTACTGTCGAGATACGAAGCCTATATCGGGGTGCTTATCGATGACCTCATCACAAAGGGTGTGGACGAACCTTACCGAATGTTTACCAGTAGGGCAGAGTACCGTATCCTGCTCAGACAAGACAATGCCGATGCAAGGTTGACGGAAAAATCCTACAACATTGGTCTGGCTAAAGAAGACCGATACCAAAAATACTTAAAAAAGCGGGATAAAGTAGAAGGGATTAAAACACTCCTGAATGAGACCTATGCCTATCCCGATGAAATCAATGGTCTATTAGAGAGAAATGGAAGCTCCCCAATTGAGCAAAAAACCAAGTTGTCCTATCTCTTGCTTCGTCCCCAATTAAACCTCTCTGAACTCATCCAAGAAATAGATTCATTGGAAGCCTACAGGAACACGGACACCTTCATGAAAGAATGCTTAGAAGAAGCCGAGATACAAATCAAATATGCCAGCTACATAGAAAAAGAAGATGAGTTGGCAGACAAATTACGCCGTTTAGAAAACGTTAAACTGCCCAAGACTTTGGATTATAACAGCCTTCAAGCTCTCTCAATCGAAGCAAGGCAAAAGCTATGCCGCTACCAGCCCGCGACATTAGGAGAAGCCTCAAGAATCAGTGGCATCTCTCCAGCAGATATCAACGTGCTGGCCATTTTATTAGGTAGATGAATGAACTGTTCCACATGAAACACTAAAACGATATGAACAAGAAATGTCCTTGGTGCGACTCAGAAAAAACGCTAATACATTTATGGGTGAAAGACCTGTTCCTGACTCAAGAACCATTCGAAATCTACGAATGCTTGAAATGCGGTCTGCTCTTCACCGAACCACGACCCGATGACAAGAATATTGGCAAATATTACCAGTCCGAAGAATACTACAGTCACCAGGAAAACAAGAGCGGCTTCATACCTAAGATCTATGAAAGCGTAAAAGGAGTCAATCTGAAGCACAAAAGAAACTTGGCCACAAAGGGACTGAAAGTAGGAAAGATGTTGGAAATCGGCTGTGGGGTAGGGGACTTCCTGCACGAGATGGAGCAAAAAGGATGGAACTGTACAGGCATAGAACCTTCAAAGGAAGCAAAAGCCATAGCCCAAACCAGAGTAAAGGCCAACATACTGAATCCAGACGAACTTGCGACCCTGGAAGACGAAAGTTTCGATCTCATCACAATGTGGCATGTACTGGAACATGTCGACAACCTGAAAGAGGAAGTGATGCATCTGCAACGCCTGCTGAAAAAAGGTGGACGTTTGGTTTTGGCTTTACCTAACTTTAAGTCGGCTGACGCGGAGTTCTATAGAGAATACTGGGCCGCTTACGATGTCCCTCGTCACCTCAATCATTTCTGCAGGGAGTCCGTCAACAACATTTTCAAAAACACCAAGCTCAAACTGAAAAATACCGACAAACTGGTGTGGGATGCTTATTACATCTCCTATATGAGCGAGAAATACAAAAATCATACGCTACCCCTGTTGAAAGGTGCCCTAAGAGGACTTATCTCCAACAGCAAGGCACGAAAAAGCGGAGAATGGTCTAGTTTGATATATGTCCTAGAGTGCTAAAAAGACCAAATTCGATTTTTGGCCATTTTTAGACCATTTCAGGCATTTTCGAGACAAAATAATGCAGAGGTCAAATGGGCAAAGAAAAACGCGGCAGACAAGAGATAATTTAAAACATTCATTATCAAACAAATATGAATAAAAGGCGAAAAACAGGGAAGACGATAGGCTGGATTCTGGTGCTAATGGCAGCAGTCGTCACCATCAGCATGTGGCTCACGTCACGTGTGATGACCTTGCCGGAAAATTTCGCCAAACAGATACAACAATCTGTTTCGAAAGCAGAGAGTGAAATCCAAAACCTCGTTGACAACGGTACCGAGGTCGGACATTATGCAAAAAATGGTCTGGGGGTATTCGTTTACCATAACGACTCGCTGCTCTACTGGAACGACAACGCCATCGGGCCACGTATCATCCGCAGGAGGGTGGCACCCGACAGCGACACTATCTGCAACTTGCTGACCGGAGACTATTACGTCAAGTCCTTCAGCAAGGGCCAAATGACATACTATGTATTCCGGCAAATCAACACCACCTATAAGCTCAGCAACCACTATTTCGAGAACCGATTCGTCCTCAACAACCCACTTATCAATAATGAAGTTCGGTTTGGAACCCCGGAAGGCTTTGAAATCACCTCGGCAAAGGGCAAACTACTAAGCCGATGCCAGATCAAGCAAAACACCCAACTACGCTCGCCCTATCGGGAAATCCTTTATGGTATGATAGTATGTCTATGCGTTACAGGATCATTGCTCATCATAGGCAGACCAAAAAAGAATAAAGCAAGAAACAGTAGATTTAAGATAGAATATGGAATAGGCATGATCATCACGCTGGCAGTGTTATTCACCTATTTATATACAAAACATAACATCCGCAAAGAGAATGCAGAAATGCAGGCATTAGCCGAAAACCTTTCAGAAAAACGGGATACCAGATTTGAGAAATCGTTTGCAGGTTTTTCAGAATTGGTCAAATACGACATCGCATTTCGCGAAATGGTATTTGCAGAAAGCAATGTGCTGGCAGAAGTAGCGCTAGGTTATTCCAAAGAGCTCCTCTTCGACGAAATCATGAACCAGTACAACACTTCGTTGACTCTTTGCGAACCCAACGAGGAAATCGCCATACAGCCCGAAGGCTATGTCACCGACTGCGAAGTCTACTTCTTGGAAAAACTCACCCAGAACGAACAAAGAAGGATAGGAGAGGGACTGTATTTCATCGATTACTACACACTCGACCCCAACTATCTAGGCAAAATCAAAATCTATTCAGCCGATTCCACAGCCTATAAAACCCTCTACTTCGAGTTCTACAAACCCATTGCGCCAGAAGGATTCAGTTTCCCCCAACTCCTACAAGAGACGAACAGCACCAAGCCCTACGACTATTCAGTAGCGCATTACCGCGACAACCTGTTGGTGTATAAATACGGGAAATACATCTACCCCAACTTCTACAAAAATCTGAATATAAAAACCTCGGGCTTCACTTATGAACAAGGCTTTAAACACTACACCAAGCATATTGACGACAACAAAATCCTGGTCATCAGCACACCAAGAAAAGGCTGGTCGGAAACCACCGCACCTTTTGCCGTGTTCCTGTTATTAATGATGGTGCCATATCTAAGCATTTATTGGTTTATCCAGCCACTCCCAAGCAAGAGACGCAGCTTCAGGCAGCGCTTGCAAAATGTGGTGTTTTTCACCTTGGCGATTTCGTTCCTCGCTATCGGTCCCGTTTCGGTCATCTATATGCGTAGCCTCTACAACCAGAAGACCAGCGAAACGCAGTATGAAACCACACGATCGATAGCCGCAGAGATGAGTAACGACATCCCAATGGATGCATTAATAGAAAATGCTTCACGTGAAACATGGGCAGAAATCCTACAACATTATGCCTCCAATTTCTTCACCGATCTCAACCTATACGGATTGGATGGCAGACTGTTGGCCACCACCCGCATCGAGATATTCGACCTCAACCTGCAAGCCCCGATGATGAACGCAGAAGCCTATCAAGCGATGCACCAAAACAAGGCTCTGTACTACACCCATGAGGAACGGTTAGGTAAAGGCGTTTATGAATCGGCTTATATCCCACTTAACGACCGTAATGGAAACGCATTGGCATATCTCAATACCCCCTATTTCACCAGTGCCACCGAACTGCACAATGAAATCCGCAACTTTGTACTCACTTATATCAACATCATCCTCATATTACTCGCTTTCGCCTTAATCTTCGTCATCAACCTCACCAATAGGCTTACCCAACCTTTATCGTTGATACAAAGCAAATTGGGAGGTATCAAGATAGACCAAAAGAATGAACCCATCGAATGGAAAGGTAACGACGAAATCGGAGCCTTGGTGAAGCAATACAACCAACTTATCATAGAGCTTGAAAAAAGTGCAGCTGAGTTGAAACGCACCACCACAGAATCCGCCTGGAGAGGTGTGGCCAGACAAGTGGCCCACGAGATTAAGAACTCGCTGACACCCATGCGGTTAAGCGTACAAATGCTACAACGAAGCATAGAAAAAGGTGATACCCATATCGAAGAGAAGATGCAACGCACCACAGCCACATTAATCGAGCAGATTGATGCCCTTTCCGACATCGCCTCGTCGTTCTCACGCTATGCCAAGTTGCCTGAAAACCATCCGGCACCTTTGGATTTAGCAGAGTTGGTAAGCAATGTAGTGAATCTCTACGACAACGCAGAAAACATCGTATTCGACTACCTTTACGACAAGGCCATAGACCACACCTACAACGGCGACAAGACCAATTTGAACAGCGCAGTGAGCAACCTCATCAAAAACGCCGTACAAGCCATAGGAATGAAGCCTGACGGTAAAATAGAAGTGCGGTTAGAAGCTTCCGACAAAACCTATACAATAGCCGTAAAAGACAACGGTAAAGGCATTAAAGACGAGGACAAGAGCCAAATCTTCCTGCCTAATTTTACCACCAAGACAGGAGGCTCAGGCGTAGGTCTCTCTTTAACCTACAATATCGTGCAAGCTGCAGGTGGAACAATTTCCTTCGAGAGCCAAGTAGGGGAGGGGACGGAATTCATTATTGAGTTGCCGAAATCACGCTTGGGAGATAGCGGGTGGACTGATTTGACGACAAAATAATGGAAAAAGTCCTATTTTATATGTTACAATGAGGCAATAAGGAATCTTTTTTTCAAAAAACATACTTGACTTCGAAAATACTTTCTATTTTTGCAGCTTCAATAACACATAATTATCACTAATACACATTACAATGAAAAAAACCTTACTATTCGCTTTCGCCTTGCTGTTTGCAACGGCGATGATGGCACAAAATCGTACGGTTTTGCTGCAAGAGTCTTTTGACGGTGCTTCAATGCCCGCTGGCTGGTCCATTGACGCACAAACTTCCAACTGGTCGGTATCGGCTACCAACAATGCCGGTGGAGAAGCCAACGAGATGCATCTCGGCTGGAGCCCACAATTCAATGGTATGTCACGACTTGTTTCTCCCGCCGTTGACCTGACCGGTATCAATAGCCTCGTGTTCTCGTTCAAGCACGCACTTGACAACTACTCAGGCGCTAACACCATCGGCGTCGCCACCAGCTCTGACGGTGGCACCACTTGGAACCAGGCTTGGAGCCAAGCCTATAGCTCCAGTGGAGTATGGGCTGTGAGCCAAGAAATCAGCACTCCCGACATGGGCCAAGCCAATGTGAAGTTCTGCATCTTCTTCAACGGCAACAGCTACAACATCAACGACTGGTTCTTCGATGACATCATGGCCTTCACCCTCGAGAACCTCGACCTGGGCCTTTCTTCAGCCACGTTGAACGACTTCATCGGCAGCGGTACAACCTCGTTCGGCATCAATGTATTCAACTATGGTGTCACCGCTGTGACTTCAGTGACGGCCACCTACACTGTGGAAGGTATGGAGCCTGTTACCGAGACCTTTACCGTCAACATTCCTTCGTTGGGAACTCAAACCCTGAATTTCACCACCACAACCATGCTGATTCCCGGCAGCTACAATGTAGCCTACAGCATCGACTTGGTCAATGGACAAGAAGATGACGTAACCAGCAACAATATGCTTGAAAAAGCCGTCTCTGTGGCAATCGGTGAGGCTGAGAAGATCCCGATGATTGAACACTTCTCCTCATCGACCTGTGGTCCCTGCGTGAGCGTCAACACCGCCATGCTGAACTTCTGCAACAACAACGCTGGCCGCTTCACCTACACCAAATATCAGATGAACTGGCCCGGCAACGGTGACCCCTATTATACGGAAGAAGGCGGCACCCGTCGTAATTATTACGGTGTCAGCGCTGTTCCCCAGTGCTTCCTCGATGGTGAAGACCAAGGCTATGCCGCTGTCACTCAAGGTGTCTTCGACGATCACGCCAACAGAACTTCCTTCATGGATGTGCGTGGTTCCTTCACAGTAAACGACAATACCATCTCCGTCATCGCCGATGTGATGCCTTACATCGATGCCGATGCCCGCATCTATATCTCCGTGAACGAAAAGGAAACCCACGGCAACGTGGGCGGCAATGGTGAGACTTCGTTCCACCACGTCTTCATGAAGATGTTGCCCGATGCACAAGGTTCCACTGTCAACTTCACCTCCTGTGAGCTTCAACGCTTGGAATTCACCCAAGATATGTCGGGCACGCACGTTGAAGAGATGAGCGACCTTGAGGTCTCTATCTGGGTACAGAACCATAGCTCCAAGGAAGTCTTCAACAGCCATTTCGCATACGAATACACCGAGGTGCATCCTTATCCTGTGGAGAATCTGACGGTTTCTGGTGCAAGCAGAGGTTTGCTGACCGCCTCTTGGAATGCTCCCGCCAATGGCAATCCTAACGGCTACAACATCTATGTCAATGGTGTGTTAGTAGCAGAAAACATCACTGACACCCAGTATTCGTTTGAAGGCCAACCCGACGAGTTCTATGTGGTCGGTGTGGTTGCCTTGTATGAAAACGACATGACTTCAGTCAAGGTACTTGCCACGGCTTCAAGCACTATGCAAGACCTGGGTCTGATTATCAATGGCAGCGAGCAAGCAATGCTCAACCCGGAACAAGCCACTGCCCAACTCTATGTAATCAATGCCAACGACAATACCCATGCCGACATTACTATCCTTTCCGTTGAGGAAGAGAACCCCGAAGGTGTACAGTATCTGACCATTACTTGCGAGGATCTGCCCTATGTGCTGGCTTATAACGCAGTGTTCACCATTAATATCGAGCCTAATAATCCTGGTGAAGGCAGAAGCATTACCGAAACCAAGGTTGTTGTGACTTCGGATGCCGGCACCGCTGAGTTCCTCATCGAGGTTGACGGCGAGTTACTGAAAGTCACTGAGTTGACTTCTGAAACGAAACTCTATCCCAACCCTGCTAACAACAATATCTGCATTGAGGCTACAAACAGCATCGAGAGCGTGACGGTTTACGACATGATGGGTGCTTTGGTGGAAATTGTTCCCGCCAACAGCAGAACCATCAATGTCAACACGGCCAATTTGAACAACGGCGTCTACTTCTTCAGCATCCGTCAAAGCGATGGCACCGCCAGCAATCAGCGCGTGGTAATCAGCCACTAATATTTGTTGATTAACACCCAAAACAAGAAAAGGAACCTTTCGGGGTTCCTTTTTTTTGTTGCAAAAAAAACAACAATCCAAATAATTCCTATTTTTGCAGCCCAATTCATCATATCACCTTTAATTTATTTGGCTATGAAAAAAGTACTGTTTTTTACATTCGCCCTGTTGCTCGCCTCAGCAACGATGGCACAATCCCGCATTGTTCTGCTTGAGGAATTATTCAATGATCCCACTATGCCTGCCGGATGGTATATCTCCGAAGAGGGCACCGAAAGCTGGAGCATTTCCCCTTCAACCTTCGCCGGTGGCAACCCTAACGAAATAGAGCTTATGTGGTTTCCCTCGTTCGTAGGCACATCGCGTCTGGTCTCCCCTGCCGTCGACCTGACTGGAATCAGCAGCGTGGGGTTTTCATTCAAGCATTCTCTTGACAATTTTGAAGGGTCCAGCACCATTGGTATCGCCACTTCATCGAATGGCGGCGCCACTTGGAACGAAGCATGGAGCCAAAGTTACGACACCAGCGGAGCATGGGATATCAACGTACTCATCAACACCTTCGACATGGGTCAGCCTAACGTGTGTTTCTGCCTCTTTTTCACTGGCGACTCTTTTAATATCAACAATTGGTACTTCGACAATATCTATGTTTACACCGTAGAAGAACTCGACTTGGGCATTGAGTCAGCGACGTTGCCCGACCACATCAGCAGCGGTGAGACTACCTTCGGAATGCTTGTGTTTAACTATGGCACCACCCCTGTCACCTCGGTGGAAGCATCTTACCAAGTGGAAGGAAAGGCTCCTGTTACTGAGACCTTCGAGGTAGAAATTCCCTTCTTGGAATATGATACGTTGTATTTTAGCACCCCTACCCTGCTTCTCCCCGACACTTACGACATCACCTATCAAATTAACCTTGTCAACGGTATGGAAGACGAGGATCCCAACAACGACACCTTTGAAGCTCCTGTCGGCGTAACCATCAGCGCCACCGAACGCTTCCCCATGATTGAACACTTCACGTCATCGACCTGCGGACCTTGCACCGCAGTCAGCTCCGATATGTATTACTTTTGCTTGGACAACCAAGGTCGTTATACCTACACGTCTTACCAGATGAATTGGCCAGTACCTGGTGACTCTTATTACACCGAGGAAGGCGGCATACGCCGCGATTATTACGCTGTCGATGCTATTCCTAATCTTTTCCTCGACGGCGAGGATCAAGGCTATTCTGTCATAAATCAGGACATATTCGACCAACATGCCCATAATACCGCGTTCATGGGTATTCGCGGCTCGTTTGAGGTTGATGGATCCATCATCTCAGTCAAAGTCGACATCAATCCTTACATCGATGTCACAGCTCGTGTCTTTGTCTCCGTCAACGAGAAGGAAACCCACGGCAACGTAGGCAACAATGGCGAGACCGATTTCCGTCATGTTTTCATGAAGATGTTGCCTGACGCCGAAGGCACAACCGTCAATTTCATCGCCACACAGCCCGAACATTTGCAATTCAGCTACGATATGGCCTCAACCCATGTGGAGGAAATGAGCGACCTCGAAGTCGCCATCTGGGTTCAGGACTACGACTCGCACACTATCTTCAACAGCAATTATGCCTACGAATACACCTATCATCCGCTGCCTGTCGAGAACCTGCTTTTGGTGGAAGACGTTTCAGGCACAGAAGAACTCCTGGTGGCCTCATGGGATGCTCCCAATATCAACAAGCCTTACACTTATAGAATCATCGTCAACGGTGAGATTGTGGAAGAAAACTATAACCAAACCACTTATAGCTTCCCCACGGTCTACGGCGTCTTCTATGTCGCCGAGGTTCAAGTGGTCTACACCGAAAGCGGCAACACCTCCATCAAACGCATCGCCAGCAAAACCTGCACAATGGGCATCGAGAACCACACCATAAGCCACTGCAAACTCTATCCCAATCCTGCCAACGCTATGGTGCGCATCGAGGCTGAAAATGAAATAGAGAGCGTCAAGGTGTATAATATGATGGGAGCTTTAATGCAGACCATTCCTGCTAACGGACAGGCTGTAAACCTCAATACCGCTAATTTCAGCAACGGCATCTACTTCTTCAGCATCCGCTATAGCGATGGCCAAGTGAGCAACCAACGCGTTGTGGTTACTCACTGATTAATCGGACAAGGAATACGGTTTGTCTTCGGGCTTCGTGCCTCTCTCTTTATTAGGTTCGCTGCCCATCTCGAAGACCAGCTCGCCCCCTTGCATTAATTGTTCGTGGGTAAGATACAGTTGGGTGACTTCCCGCCCGTTGAGAGTCACTTTCTGTACATAACGATTCTTATCGCAGACATTAGGAGCTATGATTTCCATGGTCTTTCCATTGCCCAAACGCACTTTCAGATAAGGTAAGTAAGGCGCACCCAATATGTATTGGTCGCTACCGGGACAGACGGGATAGAAGCCCATAACGGAGAAGATGTACCAGGCTGACATTTGACCGCAGTCGTCGTTGCCACACAGGCCGTCAATGTTGTTCTTATAGAAGCGATTCATGATTTCACGGAGCCAGTATTGGGTCTTGTAAGGTTGCGAGCTCCAATTATAAAGGTAAGCGACATGGTGTGCAGGCTCGTTACCATGATTGTAACAACCCATCAAGCCCTCTTCGGTGACATCCTCGGTATTCTCGAAGAACTCCTTGGGCAGTTGCATCACAAACAAGGTATCAAGGTCGTGGATGAACTGTGCATCGCCTCCCATAGCTTCAATCAAACCCTTCACGTCTTGAGGCACATAGAAGGAATAAACCCACGAGTTGCCTTCCACGAAGCCCTCGCCTTCAGTATCCATCAGACTGAAGGGGGTCTTCCAACTGCCGTCACTCATCTTGGGTCGGGCGAAGCCCAACTCCGTGTCGAAGGTGTTGCGCCAGTTGGCTGCACGTTGTTTGTAGAGCTCAGCCATTGCTGTATCGCCTGCTTTCAGGGCGGTCTGATAGATGGCCCAATCGTCGTAGGCATACTCCAAGGTAACTGACACGCAACCGCTATTGCGGTCAAAAGGCACATAGCCCAATTGTTGGTAATCATCAAGGTTGACGTAATAGGGGCAGGAGGAGCTGCGTTGCAGGGCTTTCAACAACAATTCTGGATTGCTTCGTTCCTCGCAATGACGGGCGACACCCTTGATGTAAGCATCAGCCAACACCGAAGTGGCGTGATAACCTATCATACACCAGTTCTCGTTGCCCATGTGTGACCAAACAGGCAACAGTCCGTGTACACTCTGCTCACTATGTTTTAGCATCGATTGCACCATATCGGCATTGCGCTCGGGCTGCAGCACGTTGAACAGCGGATGCAAGGCACGGTAGGTATCCCACAACGAGAACACAGTATAGTTGGTGAAGTCCTTAGCCAGATGAATGTTGTGGTCTATGCCCCTGTATTGTCCGTCAACGTCCATATAGACGGAGGGATTAATCATCGTATGATATAAAGAGGTATAAAGCATCGCTTTCTGATCTTCGCTGCCTTCGGCTTGAAGGATGGAAAGCTCTTGGTTCCATTGGGCTTGAGTCTCTGCCAACAGCTGATTGAAATCGCGTCCGTCGGTCTCAGCATGAAGGTTTTTTAAAGCCCCTTCTGTACTGGTGGCTGAAAGGGCGACTTTCATTTCAAGGGTTTGAGGATGATTAAAGGTAAAATACGCCACAATTTTACGTCCCGTCATTTCTGGGAAATTGTACTTCATGTTAAACTTGCCCCACATTCCGTTGTACTTGGGCTTCTGCAATTCGCGATAGCCATAGTCGGCAATAGGTTGGTTAAAGCTGATGGCAAAGTAGGTATAGTTGGTCCTGGCCCAGCCATTGGTGATGCGATAACCTGTCAGCAAGGTGTCGTTCTCCACACGAAGATTGGCCCAAAGGGTCTTGCCATCGTAGTTGTAGATGCCATATTGCAGATCGAGAATAATGCTACCATCGCTGCCTTCAGGGAAAGTGTAACGGTGGATGCCAGTATGCGGGGTAGCCGTCAACTGAGCCTTAATCCCATAATCTTGCAAATAGACCTCATAATAGCCCGGTAGAGCCTTTTCTGTATCGTGTGAATACCTTGAACGGTAACCTGCATCAGGATGCGTCTGCGTGCCCGGATTGAACTTGATTTCCCCAGTAACAGGCATCACTAAGATGTCACCCAAGTCAGAATGACCCGTACCATTGAAGTGGGTATGACTGAACCCTACGATGGTGCTATCCTTATGCTGATAGCCGGCGCAGTATTCATACACACGAGGTTGGTATTTACCGTCAATATCATGAGGAATGGTATCGGTATCCGGACTCAACTGGACAATCCCAAACGGCGCACAGGCTCCTGGGAAGGTGTGTCCCATACCATTAGTTCCGATGATGGGATTGACATATTGGATATAGTCGGCTTGTGGTGTCTCATCTACGGAAGGCTGTTGGCTGCAACTGAACATAATGAGAGCCAAACCGAGAAGGAGCAGGCGTGATGTTTTCAGGAGGTGATGTATCATAATATCATAGATTTGAAACTGCAAAGATAACAAAAAGGGCGGCCCCCTTTTCGGGAGCCGCCCAATTTGTTGCGGAAATCAATTCCGCGTAGTCATTTATCTGACAACAGTGATGCGCTGAGCGCTCACACCGTTCTCAGTGGTAACACGCACCGTGTACATACCAGCAGTGTATTGCGACATGTTCATGATGTAGTTGTCACCCTCGACGTCGGCGTCGAACACCACCTGACCGAGCATGCTCACCACAGTGATGTGGCGCATACCGTTAGCCAAGATGGTAACATTGCCCTTGGTCGGGTTCGGGAAGATGGCCATGATGTTCTCATCGACATTATCACCACCAACCACAACCATGACGTAGTCGTTGCTCGGGTTGTTAGCAGCCTGTGCGGGATCGGATTCGCATGCAGCATAGACAGCAGTCACCTGATAGTAGTAAGTACCAGCGATGGCAGGCGTGTCAATGTACTCGTAGTAGGTCTGGCCAGGAACAGCGGGAACATTACCAATAACGGCGTAGTTAGCGTTGTCGGTCGAACGATACACGTTGTAGCTGACGATTGCGGCACGAGTACCCTTGGCACCAGCGCTCAGCTCGATGTCGTCCACATCAATGTAGAACCAGTCAGTGCAGTTGAAGTGACGGATAGCCACCTTGCGGCCTTCACCAGCATAGGAACCGAGGTCAACGGTATACTGATACCAGTTGCCTTGATCGCGCATACCGCGAGGACCATCATAACGCTCACCCTTGGCAGTCATCGTCCACTCTTGGACCATGGTGAAGGTGTTGCCACCATCCTCAGAGACAGCCACGCCGAAGTGCTCGGAAGCCCAAGCGTTGTCTTGAGCGCAAGCATAGAAGCTGAAGGTCGAGTTCTCGCAGAGGGTCACAGCAGGCGTCACCAGCCAGTTGTCAGGCGTGAGAGCACCGTAGTTGTTGTCGTAGCTCTGTGAGAAGATCATGTCGCCAGAACCGTTGTGGCCATAGCCGGCACCCATAGTAGCACTGGCGAGGTTCCAGTTGTAGCCGTCGCCATCAGCGTCGATGGTGGTCCAGCCAGCAGGCATACCGCTTTCGAAGTCAACAGTGAATTCGTCGCCTTCGCAGCCGCCTGGGCCAGGATTCTGTTCACCCCACCAAATCTTAGCTTGGTCGGTTTCGTTGAGAGCTTCACCGTGGATAGGAGCACCAGGAGTGCAGAGGTCACCATTGGTGGCGCAGACCGGGCAACCCATTGACCAGCCGAAGTTCTGATCAGGCAGAATCATCGTGCCAGGATAGATCGGGCGCACGCAGTACACGTGCTCACCATACTCACCTTCAACAGTGTATTCGCGATCGTCCGGACCGGCGAAAGCGACATACTCGCCATCCTCGGTGATGAGGAAGCCGATCAGGTCGGTGGGAGTCACAATCTCGCAGTCGGTCTCACCTTCACCCTCAGTCTTGGTGAAGTTGATGACGCAAGGCTGTTGCGAGTAGTTGGTGATCATCAGGATGTAGTACTCACCAACCTCAGGCATGTGGTAGTTGATGGAACCGTGGCTGGTGCTTGAACCATGGTGGTTGTGCTGTCCTTCAGGATAACCGAGATAGCAATCCTCGTCGTACTGAGCGGAGTAGCAGCAGTCCATAATCTTGTCACCAGTCAAGTTGTTGCAGGCAGTGCCTGAAACCACTTCTTGCTCGGTGTAGGGACCCCACATGCAGAAGTCAATATCTCTAGTGGTACCGTTGTCCGGGTCGTGGCCTTCCATGTGGATGATGAATGGGCCAGCGGTGTGTATTCTCATGTGGTAGAACGAAGGATTGTAAGAGAGGCCAATGCAGCCATCGTCCATACCGGGCTCGTTAGCCGTGTTGCTGGTGTTGGCAGCCTGGAAGGTAATCACCTCAGAGGTGCAGAACGGCAGCGAGTTGATGCAGTGGTCGTTGTCAGGTCTGTTGTTGCTCATCATTACATCCATCATAACTGAAGTAAGGTGGGTGGGCGAAACGCCACTCTTCCAAGTATTCAGGAGATTGTTGGCGATGTCAACTTTGCTGATCAGGTCGAAGTCGGCGAGAGCGTTGCTGTACACGCTTTCAAACTCATCCATGAAGTCGCTGTTAGTCAGCGAGGTGAGGATGAACTGACCATTCTCATCTTCGGCAACCAGCGAGAAGCGGCTATCGTTGCTGAGAGTGTAGAGCATATAGACTCTGAAGTCAACGTTATCAAGGGCGAGGAAGTTCAGCATCACACCGTCTTCGGCATATTGCGTGTAGAACTGGCCACCATTGTTATCGTTGCCACCATTCTTTGCACCAGGAGTCAGAACGACGTCGTCAATCCAGATTTCATACATATCGTAGTTGACATCGTGGAAGGCAATGTACACATTCTGACCAGCATAGGCACTCAGGTCGATGCTGTGGGCACGCCAGTTATCATAACGGTTGGCATCGTGACGCACGTTGGCCTTTTCACCGTTACCCTTAGCACCACCACTCCAAACCGTTGTGAAGTCAGCAGCAGTCGGGTTGTCGGCAGTAGCGACGCAAACCGAGAAGTTCTCAGGATAGCTGTCGTTAGCGTTGTCGGCGTAGAAGGTCAAGGTTGAACCGTTGACGATGCTATACTTCTGAGGCGTGTAGAGGTAGCTATCAGTGTTGAAGGCACCCACATAGTCCACGAAGCTGTAGCACATGGCGAAGCCAGTACCACTGTGAGCATGTGTGGTGTAGTCATAACCACCGAGGTTGTTGTTGCTGTGGATCCATGAACCACCGTCAGCAAGCACCGTCAGCACGTTCCAGCCATTGAGGCCGTTTTCGAAATCTTCAGTGAAGGAATTGGCACCACCAGGTTGCGGGCCAGGAGTATCACCACCGTAGGGGTTGTAGCCGTGTTCGAAGACCCACTCGATGTGGTTACCAGTAGCAATGGTAGTGGCAGTGACTTCGTCAACAGGTCCCCAGTGGTCGCAAGGCTCATATTGCCATTCAACAGGCTCGCTCCAAGCGCTGATACCCGTGCTGTAGACGGCAGCGACCTTGCAGAGGTAACGCTCACCTTCAACCAGCGGAGCGTTGTAAGGCTCGTTGGTGGAAAGCTGGCAGAAGGGCCATACAGTGTTGTGGTTGTAGATCGGCACACCGTCGACAGAGGTGCACATGACCTTATAGTACTCAAGGTGCTGCATTTCGTTGCCGCTCTTGGCACCGTTAGTCAAAGCGATGTCGTCAACATCCAGATAGAACTGGTCGCTGCAGTTGAAGTGACGGATGGCAATGTACTTCTGGCCAGCGAAGCCGCTCAGGTCAACGCTATAGAGCGTCCATGCGCTTTGGTCACGCTGACCGCGAGGACCTTCATAACGCTCACCCTTGCCACCAATCGTCCACTCGTTCACCATCGTCCAGTTGCTCGTTCCGTTATCGGAGATGAACACACCGAAGTGCTCAGCACTATAACTTGCATCCTGAGCGCAAGCATAGAAGCTGAAGGTGCTACCAGCAGCAAGGTTCACCTGAGGCGAAACAAGGTAGTTGTCAGGATAGACAACACCGTAATTGTTGTCGTAGCTCTGCGAGATGACGCAATCGGTGGAACCGTTATGGCCATATCCAGTACCCATCGTGGTACTGGCAAGATGCCAACCGTAACCAGCAGGGCTGCCACCATCGATGGTAGTCCAACCAGCAGGCATACCGCCGTCGAAGTCAACGCTGAAGGTGTCGCCGTTGCCACCTTGTCCACCGCCACCGCCGCCAGGCACACTACCGCCGGGGTTGTTGTGGCTGTCTTCCCACATGGCCCAGCCAGTACGGGAGACGTAGACATTCTCAACACCGTAGAGGATTTCAATCATCACATAACGGAGATCCTCGTTGTCCCAAATGAGACGGGTTTCGTCAATGGGCTCGTAACCCTCGTGACGGACGCTGATGTTGTATTCACCACGACGGAAGCTGTCGAAGGCATAGAAGCCGCTCTCGTCGAGGGTCAAGTCGTAGCCACCGAAGGTTTGTTGCTCATACTCGTTGGTATTGACGAAGGTGACCGTAGTACCTTCCGGGCTGTCGGCGCTGTTGAGCAGCACAGTGACAGTAACGTTGTCGAGGTACATATCCTTATCGAGGCAGTTCGACCAGACAATCACGCTCTCGCGCTCAAGCTGGATGGGCTCGCCGCCAGGACCGTTGAGACCGCCAGTGTTGCCACCGCCGCCGCCACTACCACCGCCGCCTGCAGCACCACTGATGGTGATGTCATCGACGCCAGTGCAGTAGCCATAGTTGTTATGGCTGACGAAGGCAATGTAATAGGTACCATTCAGTGAGAGCGGCACATTGGCTGTCGTCCAGCTGGTGGACTGTTGCGGTCCCCAAACGGTGGTCCAAGGACCAGTAGCTGAAGTGCTGTAAGCCACAGCCAAAGTGTTAATGTCACCAGCCCAGCTCGGGGTCACATAAGCGAAGCTTACGGAACCGCTACCGTTGAAGTCGAGAGCAGGTGAAACGAGGTAATCATCGCCGCTCGTACCAGAACCATTGACAAAGGCTGCATAGGTGCCACCGTAGGCAGCAGCAGGATTGCCATAATTGCCTTGGTCGCCGACATACCATGCGTTGGTGTTTTGGATGATGGTCCAGCCCTCAGGCAGGGTACCCGTCTCGAAGTCGACGGTCACATCACGATTGTTCATCTCAGGATTGATACCGACAGGCTCGCTCCAAACGATTTCGCCTTCGATTTCTTCGCCGCGGTTGCCGCTATAGACGGAACCGACACCCCACTTGTAGACGCCGGGTTCGAGGTCAGCCCATTCAACGTCGATATAGACGGTGTCAGGCACCCAAACCGAAGCCAACAGAACAGTGGTGGGTTCCTCGTAAGGACCATCGTTGTAGCAGTTGGTGCGATACACTCTGTAGTGATCCAAGCTGCGGGTTTCAGCAACACCCTTACCAGGCTCGCCGATGGTGATATCGTCGACGTCGAGGTAGAACATATCGCTGCAGTTGAAGTGACGGATAGCCACATAACCCATGCCGCTGTAAGCACTCAGGTCAACAGTATATTCATACCATGCACCTTGTGCACGACCGCTGCGGCTGTTATCAACTGCCTTGCCGCCATCGCCAAAGTTCTTGGCACTCATCGTCCACTCTTGGATGGTGGTGAAGGAGCCAGGTTGCGTGTTGGTAGTAGAGACAGCCACGCCGAAGTGCTCAGCTGCATAGGAAGCATCCTGGGCGCAGGCATAGAATCTGATGACACCACCCAGCTGCACCTGAGGCGAAACGAGGTAGTTGTCCGGATAGAGGATACCAGTGCTGTTGCTGTAGCTCTGGCTCAGCACGCAGTCGTTGGAACCATTGTGACCGTAACCCGTGCTCATGATGTCGCTGGCCACGTACCAACCGTAACCGTCACCGTCGGCATCGACTGAAGTCCAGCCCTGCATGGTGCTGTTGTCGAAGTCGTAGGTCATGCCCGGGATAGCGGGTTCGGGTTGCTTGTAGAAGGTGATATAGTCGACATAGAAGCAGTCATCGTTGCTGTTCACGCTGCTGTCCTTGGTGTATCTCCACTGGAAGGTGTGGTCACCAGCGGTGATGTCGAAGGTTCTCTCAGCCCATTGGCCAGCACCAGTGTAGCTGCCCATCTGCTGACCGTCGATGTAGAAGTAACCGTAGTCCCAGTTGTTCTCGCAAGAAATCTTGCCGAAGAAGCTCATGAGACCATCGTTGGGGATGTTGACGGTAACCGTCATGTTGCTCACCACGTTGGCCACGCCAGCGCCACCGCTCTTCATGCAGTAGGTGCCTTCGTAGGGGTTGGTGGTGGTGATGCTCCAAGGATAGGTAGGATCAACTTGCCAATCGAACTGGCTGAAGTCACCAGTCTCGAAGTCCTCGATGATTTCGCTGCCAGGCAGACCGCAACCCCAGTACACTTTCACATACGGGCTGTTCGGGTCTAAGCTGTCAGGATAGTACTCAGCAATGACTTGGCAAACAGGGATGAAGTCCTCATCCATGATGTAGTCGATCGGGCTGGTGGTCTGGTTGTAGTTGATGTTGATCGGGTTGCCCTGGACAGGAGCGTCAATGCCCTGATAGCCGTTGCAGGCAGCCGAACCGTCGTAAACACCGGCATAGATGTGGCCGCTGTAGTAACCGTTACCGTCGGTGGGGAAGGTATAGGTGTGAGGATCACCGAACTCGTCGGTACCCACCATCGTCACGATGGCATTGGCAATGCCAGTGGTGCCATCTTGCTCGTAGACGTGACCGTTCACGTCGCCGTAGCCAGAGACCTTCACGTTGACAGGATCGCTCGGGGCGCTTTCGCCTTCGTCGTAGATAGCTGTAACATAATAGGTGTAGCCACCCATGTTGTAAGCCAGAGGACCATCGGTGAAAGTAGTGGCACCGATGTTGTTGACCTGAGTCTCACCAACCTTCACACCGTCACGGTAGATGAAGTACATACGGTAAGTACGGTCGACAACAGCATTCCAGTGGAGAACCACTTGCTCGTCGTTGAAGATAGTGTAGTCTTCAGCAGTGAGGTTGGTCGGGATGTTGAGGTGGGTGGTGAAGCCAACAATCGGGCTGCTCACGCCATCCATGCAAGCATCGTTTCTGTACTGGATGTGCCAGAAGTAGTTGGTATTGTTCCAGAGGTTGGTCACCGTGTAGCTGGTAGCCATGTTGCTGGACCAGTCGGTGATGATGGTCTGGTCGTGGTTGGGATCCGGATAGTAAGTGCTACCAAAGACGAGACGCCATTCGGTGGCATACTGAGGATTCGTCCAACGCAGGGTAACGCTACCGGGTTCAACTTCGTCAGCATTGTCAGCGGGAGTCGGGTTGAAGGCATAATCTTCAGCATTGACAGCCGGGCAAGGCATGTTGTCGACATTGATGAACACATCGTAGTCGGCTTGGGTAGCAGAAGCAACCAGATAGTAGGTGCCAGGAGTCAGGCCGAGGTTCTCGATGACGGGACCAGCACTGACGTTCACAGTGATACCAGGAGTCGGGGTCGGGGTCGGACCAGGAGTCGGGCCAGGAGTCGGGGTGCCACCACCAGTAGTAGTGAAGGTGAAGTCATCAAGGAACAGATAGAACTGGTCGTCAGATGTGCACTTCACAGCCACATATTTGGTGCCAGCGGGGAACGAGTTGGTGTATTCATACCATACTCCGCTATCATTAACAGAGAATTCAGGACCAAAAGTAAACGCGTTAACATCGTTTGTGGTTGTGGAATAACCCACATGGAAGGTCTCTGCATAGTAAGTGGAATATCCAGCATAATAGAAACTCACATCCACACCATTCTCAGTACCGGTCAGTTCAGGAGAAATGAGATACTGAGGATAATTGGTCGTATAGTAGAAACGGAACACGTAGTTACCACTATGAGCAGTATAACCATTGGTGACACCAGTGCTGCTGTGGCAATTGTTCATCGTCCAGCCGGCAGGCAGGCTACCACCTTCGAAGCCTTCTTCGACAACTTCACGAATGTTGTCGCGGTTACCACCCTTGAAGATGATGTTGGCACGGTTGGTGCTCGAGGTGGTCATCGAGTAGGTCTGCGTGGTAGCATCGTAACCAGGAGCATTGTCAGTATAGGCATATGCCATACCAGCGAAGCCCGGGTTGTGGGTCTGCCAGCTGATGGAGCCTTGCCAAGCACCGTTCTGTCTTTGGCAAAGAATCAGGATATTGCTGTGACCATCCCAAGCAAAGTTACCAGCGTTGAACACGAACTCGTTCCATTCGCCAGCAACAGGAAGCACGCTATTACCCGTGTAAACAAGGGTCATGCCGGAAGCGAGGTGAGAGACGCCGCTCAAAGCCTCGTCGCTCACATTGGCCATCCAAATGCTGATGCCATTCTGAGCAGTCGTGCAGCTGGTAGAAGAAACATACCAGCTCAAGCTGGTCATCGGAGCGGTGGTCACACCGGCAGCGGTCAGCTCGGAAGCGAGGAAGAGGTTTTCAGCGAGAGAGTAGTTCCACAGACTGTGGAAGGGGAAGTAGGTCGAAGTGGTAGTGCCTTCACCAATTTGGGCTTGGAAGGCTGCACCACTGCCACCGCTACCACCGCTGCCACCGTTGAGGTTCAGGCCAGTGTAGTTGTTGTCGGCCATCGGGCCACCTTCACCGTAGAAGTCTTCGGTGTAGAGGGCCACCTTACCGTTTTCGGCATTCTCATCAACGTAGGCGTTGAGGATCATGTCGTTTTCAACCGTGAACTTATAGACGGCATCCACGCCTTCTTCGATTTCGGGGAAGGGCAGGGTGTAGTCGTTGTGCAGAGTGGTAGGAGTAATCTGTGAAGGAATGCCTTGATAGCTGAAGCCATCAGCAATAGTGCCGAAGTCGTAGGCCATTTCGAACACATCCGGGATGGCGGGGTCGTAAGCATCGACGTGGATGTTCCACACGGCAGCAGTACGGCCAGTGCCGTAGATAGCCACCATCTGCCAGTCGGTGTTGCCTTGGGCATCACCCGTGTTCAGCGCGATGTCTTGTTCCTCGTTGCGACCCAGGGCGAACGGAAGGAGTTCATCATCAGCAAGTGTGAAATAGGTATTGGGCGTCCAGTCGAGGTTGGTCACCGTGACGGCAGCACCCGTGTTGCGGATCTGGAAGACAAAAGGTTCCATCCAGCAGCCGTTCGGGCGTTCGCCAACTTCAACGGTCTCGACGATTTCGCCATCCTGAACAGCGAAAATCTGTTCGCCAGCGCCAGCACCGCCACCAGGGGTGATTTCGATTTGGATGTTGGCACGGTAGTTCTGGGTATAGGTAGTACCCGTGTACGAACCCATGTTGTACGGGTCGGGATTGGCCGAGTCGCTGTGACCCGAAATCATACCACCCGTGACAGAGGTGTAGTAGAAGTAACGCGTGCTGTAGCCCGAGGTGTACTCGTGCATACCGATCATCAGGTTGCTCGTCCCATCGAATTGGAAGGGAGTGTCAAGCGTGATGGTCGTCCAGCCGGGGTTGAAAGTCACGGTGCCGCTAAACACCATGTCGGAGGCCGTTACAGTCTCCCAATCCGTGCTGCCCGAGAAGTTGCTTCTCGACACGTTCTTCATGAACACGTCCACCATATTGCTTTGCGCAGACGTGCTCTGCATGTTGAAACTGATGGCAGTAATCGTGCCCGCAGTCCCAATTTCGTCGGCAGTGTAGACCTGCTCAACGAACGAGTAGCCCCAAAGGCTGTTGAACGGGCAGTAATAAGTCGTACCCGTACCATTACCAATGGTAACTACATCCGCCTTCGCCACACCAATAAAGGCCAGCAAAAGCGTCATCATCAAAGAAAATACTTTCTTCTTCATAATGAGTTAATTAGGTTAATAAATAAGTGAATTGAATAATTGTTCTCTTGTCTATAAATGGCAATTCCACCTATGCCAGAAGGCACGGTGGCAGCAAATTTCCTAAGCATAAGATGCGCATTCGAATGCATAGTAAACGCGTTTTTTTGTTGTCTAGACATCTTTATGACTAATAACTTCGATTTTACCCTTAGTTGAATTTGATATTTTTTTGATTTTTTTTATTTATTTCTTTTTCCCGTCGGAGAAATCGCGGGGCGCAGCCCGCGATGACTCCTTAGGTGTAATTATTTTATCCTACCGAACAGCCTGGGGCGACGATGTCGCTGGGCGTAAGGAGGACGAGACGACCGTCTTTGTCCTCAGCGGAGAGAATCATGCCCTCGCTGACGACGCCTTTCAGCTTGCGTGGCTCAAAGTTGGCGATGAAGCAGACCTGCTTGCCCACCAGCTTTTCAGGCTCGGTATAGTATTTGGCGATGCCGCTCACGATAGTACGCTTCTCCATCCCGTCGTCGATGAGGAACTGCAGCAGTTTGTCGGCTTTCGGCACCTTCTGGCATTCGAGGATGGTACCCACACGGACATCCACTTTCATATAATCGTCGAAACTCACCACCGGTTTCACCTCGGCTGGCTTCCAGGCATTCATTTGGTTGGCCTTCTTGGTCTCTTCCAACTTCTGCAGCTGGGCAGCCACCACGCTGTCTTCCACCTTCTCGAACAACAGCTCCGGCTGGTTGATGATATGGCCTTCGACCAGCAAAACGGTATTCTCGGCATCGTCCCAACTCTGGAACTTCAAGCCTAACATCTTTTGAAGCTTCTTTGCGCTGAAAGGCAGGAAGGGTTCGCTCAAGATGGCGAGGTGCGCCACGATTTGCAACGACACCGCCATCACGTCCTTCACCCGCTCGGGGTCGGTCTTGATTTGCTTCCAAGGCTCGTTGTCGGTGAGGTATTTATTACCCAGACGGGCCAGGTTCATCAGTTCCGACAAGGCTTCGCGGAACTTGAAGTTCTGTATGAGGTAGCCAATCTTGTCGGGATAACTGTTCATCTCGGCGATAGTGGCCAAATCCATTTCGTTGAGGTTGTCCATAGCCGGCACTACACCTTCATAATACTTATGCGTCAACACCAAGGTACGGTTGACGAAGTTGCCGAAGATGGCCAACAACTCGTTGTTGTTGCGGTCCTGATAATCCTTCCATGTGAAGTTATTATCCTTAGTCTCGGGCGCATTGGCAGTGAGCACATAACGCAGCACATCCTGCTTGCCAGGAAACTCTTGCAAATACTCATGCAGCCACACGGCCCAGTTGCGCGAGGTCGAGATTTTATCATTCTCAAGATTGAGGAACTCGTTGGCTGGGACGTTTTCAGGCATGATGTAATCGCCGTAGGCCTTCAACATGCAGGGGAAGATGATGCAGTGGAACACGATGTTGTCCTTACCGATGAAGTGCACCAGCTTGGTCTCTGGGTCTTTCCACCACTTCTCCCAATCCTCGCCGCGTTGTTCGCAGATTTCCTTCGTGTTGCTGATATAGCCGATGGGAGCATCAAACCAGACGTACAATACCTTGCCCTCGGTACCCTCAATCGGGACAGGCACACCCCAGTCCAAATCGCGGGTGACAGCACGGGGCTGCAGGCCACCGTCAAGCCAGCTTTTCACCTGGCCGTAAACGTTTACCTTCCATTCCTTGTGACCTTCGAGAATCCATTCGCGAAGCCAACCTTCATATTGGTCGAGAGGCAGGTACCAATGCTTGGTAGGCTTCTTGACCAAAGCAGCACCGCTGAGCTGCGAATGCGGATTAATCAGTTCATCAGGACTCAGAGAAGAGCCACATTTCTCGCATTGGTCGCCATAGGCACCATCGGCACCACATTTCGGGCAGGTACCGACGATATATCTATCCGAAAGGAACTTCTGTCTTTCAGGGTCGAAGTATTGCTCCGTCTCCTTCTCGATGAATTTCCCTTCGTCGTAGAGTTTCTTGAAAAACTCTTGGGCTGTGCCGCGATGCATCTTCGACGAAGTGCGCGAGTAGATGTCGTAACTCATGCCAAGTTCTTCAAATGATTTCTTGATGATTTCATGATAGCGGTCGACGATATCCTGAGGCGTAACGCCTTCTTTCTCAGCCTTGATGGTAATCGGCACACCGTGCTCGTCGGAACCACCGACAAACAGCACCTCAGCACCACACATTCGCAGATAACGAACATACGTGTCGGCTGGGATATAGACGCCTGCCAAATGGCCGATGTGGACAGGACCGTTGGCGTAGGGCAAAGCGGTGGTTACAGTGTAACGTTTGAAGTGTTTGTTCGTTGATTCCATTGTTGTTTTATTTTGAGTTTAAGCCTGCAAAGATAGACAATTAATTAATATGTTGGGTCGTATTTTTTTTATTCTCATGCGCTTACAGCATCTTGCGACCACTTCTTTTTATATTCTTGCTCCCTACTTGCTCCCTACCCTCTCTCTGATTCCTCTCTGATTCTCTCTGAAATAAGAGAAAAAGCAGGCGCATACCATTCATTGTCAACAACTTTGCAAACAGTTGCTTATATATAAATAACTCCCTGCCAAAAATGCAGCGGAGTGCGAAGTTTTGTCGTATCTTTGCAGCGTCAAAACAAATCGCGACAAGCATCAAATCTTTTCTATCATGAAATTCAAACATATACTCTTTTTCGGGTTTCTCCTGACGGTGACTCAGGCTCTTGCGCAAGACCTCTCGACAGGCTCAGAAACCATCGCTAAGGAACCTCAACCTGTCCACAAGAGCAAAGTACCCGTTTGGCTCAACCTGTCGGCAGGAGGCAACATCGTCGATTGCTATGATAACGGCACCATCCCCTACAAATATTTGGGCGTGGGCGGTAATATCGGTGTAGGTGTCACCGTCGAGTGGTATCGATTCCATATCCAAAATGATTCGCGAGTATTTGTTAACTCATTAACGAACGGCGGGTCTTCTTACGACATCGACAACAGGACAGAATTCCTCTATCGATTTCACGACGGCAAGCGCAACCGGCTTCACCTCTGGGCGGGCGGTGCCTTGCAATCGTTTTACGACATCAAGGAGATACCTGCCATGATGAATGCGTCAACAGGCGTCTCAGGCTTCATGAACCTCTGTGCCGAGGGAATGCTGAGCTACGACTTCGCCTTTATCTGCAACGGCAGCCATAACCTGTTGACCCTCTACGCCAAAATGTCGCTACCCGTTACGGGATTGGTAATACGACCCGGCTATGCTTATATGGACAACTACACCAGCGATATCAACCTCATCAACACTCTGTTGACCGACTACGAGGCATTCGGCAAGTGGTTTCCTGGTGTAGGTACTGACGTGGGGCTGAACTTCAACCTGCTCAACGGTAACCGCATCGGACTCAACTACCGCTGGGACTATCTCTCCACAGGTCATAAAGGTGCTTATCGTTTCGATAACGCCATCCATTTTGTCAACATCAACTTCATGTTCAATATTAATTGATGACCACCATGAAAAGAATCCATATCCTTCTCTTCTGCCTTCTGTCTCTCGGTTTTGCCTCCTGCGAGCGCGTCTTCATGGAACCTGATGAGCCTAACAATCCGGTCAATGTTTTTGACTATCTTTGGAACAAAGTGGACCAGCAGTATGCCTTCTTCGACGTGAAAGGCATCGACTGGGACTCGGTGTACGAGGTATTCCGCCCAATGGTTTACGACGACATGGATGCTGACAGTCTCTTCAGCGTTTGTGCCGCAATGCTCAACACGCTGCAGGATGGTCACACCAACCTCATCACAGTCTTCGACATCTCGCGCAACGACTCAGTATATTATAGAATGTATGCCCAAAGAAACATAGACCCTGTTGTGGTATCGCTCAACTACCTTACCGTTTACCATCACTCGACAGGCGGCTTTGCCCATAACGCTATCCGCAACGGCGAGGTAGCTTACATCCGCTATAGTTCGTTTTCGGATGACATCACCGAAGGGTATATGGACTATCTGGTAGCCACCTACAAGGACTGCAAGGGCATGATATTCGACCTAAGACAAAACGGTGGCGGCAACGTCGACAATATCCGTCAGATGTTGAACATCTTCGACAACCACGGACAGCCGCTCTACCAGACGCAGATCAAGTCGGGACCAGGACACGACGACTTCAAGCCGCTGACCACTGTCTGCGCTCCTGAGAAAGACACCGTATGGGGCAGCGACCCCTATACCAAGCCTGTAGCCGTACTCATTGATAGAGGCTCTTACAGTGCCACATCGTTCTTTGCCCTCTGCACGATGGCCTATCCCAACATCCGCTTGTTTGGCGACTACAGTGGTGGTGGTTTAGGATTGCCCAACGGTGGTGCCCTTCCTAACGGCTGGACCTATCGCTTCAGCATCACCCGAACCCTTGACATGAACGGCAACAATTACGAGAACGGCGTACCGCCTCAAGAATTCGTCATCCTCGACCCGGCCTGTACCTCACAAGGCATTGACAACGTGATTGAGGCTGCCGCTGACTGGATTATGACTAATAAGGAATAGAATATTATAAATCCGTCTCCTTCCAAATCTGACTGAATGACTTGGGAGCAAACTCAGGCAAAACACGCCTGTCACCCCAAGTCTGGAGGTTGACGAAACGTTTCATTTCCAACTTTTTCATAAACAGGGGACTATCCATACGCTTGCGAGACTTGCAGTGCCAAATCATCAGGCGTAACAGCGTGTCACACTTGGAATTGCCCACCTTTTTAGTATTAATAAGGTTGCGGTTCTCAATGATGAGTTCGTCAATCGGGATTTTTACGGGACAGACCTCAGTGCAACGTCTGCAAAGGGCACAAGCAGTCGACAAATGGGCAAAGTCGGCCAACTCGTTCATCAAAGGTGTCATCACTGCCCCCATCGGACCCACATGAGTGGAACCGTATGCATAGCCTCCAATATTCTTGTAAACAGGACATACGCTGACACAAGCACTGCAATGGATGCACGACATCACCTGACGCTGACGCTCATGCTCAAGTAACTGCGAACGTCCATTGTCTAACAGAATGACAAACATAAAAGAGGGACCTTCACCATTGCACGACGGACCAAAGGTGATGCTGTTGTAGGCCGACATAGACTGTCCTGTGGCGTGAGACGAAAGCAAAGGAAGCATCACACTCAAATCATCAAGATTAGGAATGACTTTCCCTAAACCTGCCACTACAATATGCACCTTAGCCTGTGAACTTGCTTTCAGGATGTTACCTTCGTTCTCTGTCAATACTACGCCGCCTTCTTCAGACAAAAGAAAGTTGGCTCCTGTGATGCATATCGGGGTTTCCTTTACTGCATTACCTACTTTGAAACGCATGAAGTTGACCATCTGCTTGGTACTGCTATTGGGCTTCAACTTGAAGTTTTCTGTCAGTACCGCATTGGCTTCTTCTTTCGACAGGTGAAGAGCGGGAGAAAGCGGATGATAAGGCTTCTGCTTTGCTGCCTGCAATACAAATCGTGCTGAACTGGTTTCCACCACACCTATGTTCTTACGACTCAGGAACTCGTTCAGTCCTATCTCGTCAAGTACCATCGAGTTGGAACGCGACACCTTGTTAACCCGTTCCATCGTGATAATCTCAAATATTAATGAAAGGGCATCTTGAGCATTACGAGCCCAAAGCACCTTACCTCCGTTAGCATTAAAATGGGTTTCAAAGTCCACCAAGAGTTTTTCCAACTTCATCAGCGACTTGTTGCGCAGCGTGTAGGCCCGTTGTTTCTCAAGATCCATATTTCGGTAATTGACCTTACCACGGGCAAAGTTGCTCTCAATGCAACCTGTGCTATAGTTGATTTTCTGCCAATGCTCCTCGTCGAAAGCAATTTCAGCAGCTTCGTTAAATAATTTCGCGTTGTCTGTCATGTTTCAAAACTGTTCTATTTTCTCCACTCTTCTGATGTGTCTTCCTCCCTCAAATTGGGTAGAAAGAAAAACCTGCACCATCTCCCAAGCAAGATCAAACGGAATGAAGCGTCCCGGTAAAGCCAAGATATTGGCATCATTGTGCTGACGGGCCAGTTTGGCCAATTCCACATTCCAACATAAGGCAGCACGCACATGGGTATGATGATTGGCTGTCATTTGGGCACCATTGCCGCTACCACAGAGAATGATACCCAAGGGATATTCGCTTCTTGAAATGGCTGAAGCCAAAGGATGAATCATATCAGGATAATCAACACTGTCCGCACTATGCGTACCAAAATCGTATACTTCATACCCAGACTCCTTCAGTTTTTCAACCAAAAACTGCTTCATCTCATAGCCACCATGATCACTTGCTATAGGAATAATCCGATTCATTTTTCACTTGTTGATAAATATTTTGCAAAAGTACAGTTTTTCGCGTTTTCCAACCTTACTATCCACTTATTTATGAGGGTTTTGTATATAGCCGACAAGGAGTATGTAAACGAGTAAATATCAGAGAACAAATTATTTAACGACTTATCAACAGATTTTTTGTTGATAACTTTTTCGTTTTGAAACATAAAACAGACCTTAATGTTGAAAGAGGCACAAAGGAGGGTATTTTCAACTTTTGTACACAGAAAAATGAACGGATATTTTCGAAATCGAGGGTCATTTTACGTGTTGAATCAAAAATCATCGGATAAAATTAAATCCAAAAATCAGGCTGAAAAATAACCTCTTATTTATTTTCAGTTTACCGTTCTCAAAAAAAAAACCATTAATGCAAATTTTCTATTGAAAAGTTATCAACCAATTCACAGACATATCAACATCATCGTTACTTTTTAAAAAAGATGAAATAAGAAATTTGATAAAGATGATTTGGGCTGTTGAAAACTAAAAGTCTTCGATTTTGTTTTTGGTGTGACGCAAATTGTCTATCTTTGACCCCGTAAAAATCAATGGTGAAATGCAAGGAAAAATAAAGGCTATTGGACTGACAGTATTGCTTCTGATATTGGGTTTGTATATCAATGCACAGACTGGATATCAGCAGTTTACCTATCCTAACGGTCAGGTGTCAAGTGAGGGAATGATGCGTGACGGAAAGCCAGACGGATTGTGGAAAACCTACTACGAGAGTGGTCAACTAAAGTCAATTGGAAAGCGTACCGATTTTCTGTTGGATAGCGTTTGGACGTTCTTTTCTGAAACTGGCGACACCAGTCTGGTAGTGAATTACAGGAACGATTTGAAGAATGGGCCGAGATACACCTATACTAGAGATGAGGTGATGATGGAGCCTTTTGTCAATGATGTGCGTCAAGGAGAGGGTAGGAGATGTGACCGAAAAGGACATCTGCTGCAAACGGTCAACTTCAAGAACGGTTTTGAGGAAGGCATTTCGCCTGTGTTTGATACAACTGGACTGTTGAGAGAAATCGTAACGTATCGAAAAGGATTCATCATGACCCGCGAGGCTTTGAACCGATATGATCGAGAAGGAAAGAAACATGGTTATTGGAAGACTTTTTTTGAGGATTGGAGTTTACATACAGAGTGTTATTACAAGCATGGTTTGAGAGACGGATTCTATAAGGAATATGACGAGAAAGGCAATCTGAAGAAGATTACCAAATATATCAATGATGTGGAGCAGGTGTTGGAAGCTGACATGAAGCCGCTTATCGTTCAATATGAGTATTATCCTAATGGAAAAGTGAAGCGTGAAGCTTCGTTCCGCGATGGAAAGCGTGAGGGCGTTTGGCGCGAGTTTGATGAAGAAGGTAATGTCACCAAATCACAGACTTATAAAAAAGGTGGATTAGTGAGTGAAGGTGTAGTAGGTACCGATGGTAAGCGGCGCGGTGAATATAAGGAATTCTTTCCTGACAGCACCTTACGGGCAGAAGGACTTTTCATAGATGGCTTGCGTTCAGGTGAATGGAAGTTCTATTACCATAATGGTAAGTTACAGGAAATAGGTAGCTACAAGGAAGGCGACCCCGATGGTGTGTGGATATGGTATTATGATAACGGACAGAAACAAATTGAGGAACAGTTCCATAAAGGTCAGCATAACGGAGCTTACAGAGAATATGATGCTAAAGGTAACATCATCGTTTCTGGTAACTATTTCGATGGAATGAAAGCTGGGAAATGGGTGGAACAAATTGGAGATATGCGCACGGAAGGCGAGTATCGGCTCGACAAACAAGTGGGTGATTGGGTATCCTATTACGATAATGGTACACTTGCTTTCAAAGGTAAGTTTAATGTGGGCTATCCTGACGGTGAACATTTCTTTTATTATGAGAACGGAAAGATTCGTGAGATACAGACCTATACCACTGGGGTGAAACATGGCGACTGGAAGAAATATCTTGACACAGGTGAGCTGTACTTTACCATCACTTACGATCAAGGGAAAGAAGTGAAGTATGACGGAGAAACTTTGGATGCCGATGAAATCATTAATGAAAAATGAACATCACTCCTAAACATCTTCAACCAGGTTCTAAGGTAGCTATTGTGGCGCCAGCCCGAATGGTGACTCCAGAAGAAATGCAGTATGCTATTGATTGGCTGAAAGACAACAGCCTTGTTCCTGTTTATGACGACAGACTCTTTGCTCAACATTATATCTTTGCTGGCGATGATGATTTTCGTGCTGCTGTATTTCAAGAGTATCTTGATAATGAAGAGATAGATGCGATATGGCTTGCTCGTGGTGGCTATGGTGGCATTCGTATTATTGACAAGTTGGATTTCACTAATTTTATGGAACATCCGAAATGGATTGCAGGCTTTAGCGATAGTACAGTCATTCATAGCAAGCTGACTCATTTGGGCATTTCTTCTCTACATGCACCTATGCCGTTTTATTTTGCGAACAAGACTGATGAGGCCAAGCAATCTTTGCTCGATGCGCTGATGGGCAAGCCTTTACATTATGACTTACCACCACATCCTCAAAACCGAATAGATAAAATGGAAGGGGTAATTGTAGGTGGGAACCTGTCTGTGCTGATTGGAATGTTGGGGTCAGACACTTTTCCTGAAACAGACGGAAAAATCTTGTTCATAGAAGAGGTGGATGAATATATCTACCATATAGACAGAATGATGCGTGCCTTAAAACGTGCTGGAAAACTGACTCATCTTAAAGGTCTCATAGTGGGAGGTCTGACCCAAATCCACGACAACACGCATCCTTTTGGACAAACAGCCGAAGAAGTGATAGCAGAAGTGGTTAAAGACTACGATTATCCTGTTTGTTTTAACTTTCCTGCCGGTCATTTCGACGACAATAGAACTTTGGTTTTAGGACAAACTATTTCTCTTTCGCAATCTGGTTCATCTCATTCAGGATGCGTTTCAAGTTGTCAGGTTTGGTGAGACTCATCCAGTCGCAGAAAGTGAGACCCATATATTTTGCAGTCTTCTTCCAGATGCCCTTCATGTCTTTCTTCAGCGAGAAGATATAGGAATTGCTGGTACCAAGCAGCACTTCCTTCAACGCACACACCTTATATACAATATCATTGAACAGCTTTTCGCTGCTCACACCGGTTTTGCACTCAATGACAAACAATTTGTTTGACTTGATGAAACAGACATCCAACTCATTGTTGTGTTTGATGATGCCGTTGGAGATATGTACCCCCATCGCTATATCATCGGGTTGCAGCACCTCCTTGATGAGTGCATAGACGTATTCCTCAAACCAACCTCCGGTAAGATACTCTATCTCATAGTTTTGCAGCGAACCAGGTCTTTCCGGCACAAAGCCGATATAATCCAAAAACTTGCCCAAATTTGGAATGGGAGTAAAATTAGGTTTATGTGGTTGTTCTACTTCCTTGATGATGATAAAATTCCAGTTGCGGTATTTGTTGCGAAGGGTTTCCATTACCTCATAGTCACCGCGACCCAGCAAGTTTTGTGAGAACATCGTGAACAGGTGCTGTGAGAACTTCGTTTCCTTCACCATTTTTCTGGGTGTGTCCACATCGCTCTCCAAGCCGTAGAGCCCGAAGTATTCCTTCAGACTCATACGATGCTTTATGGGGAAAATCTCGTCGTCATCGTCATAGATGCTGTTGTCGAAGATGGTCTTTACGATTTGGTTCTCACGGGTCTGTGTATAATAAAATAAGGTATTGAACTCTTCGAAAACGTGCTGCACCGACAAAGTCATATAACGGTTGCCGCCTGCCAAGTTAAGATAGTACTGCGTCTCGCTGTTCAGTTTGCTCTTGATAGTGCGACAGATGCGCTCATACAACAGGTTATCCTGATAGCGATTGATAATGATTCTCTTAACAAGGTTTTCATCAACTCCCAACTGTTGGGTCAACAAGTCTATACAGTCGGCTTCTTCCGCTGTAGAGATGAAGATTAATTCGTCATTTTCCTCATAGTATTCCTTGGTGAACAGATAGGCTGGTAGCGGATTGCTCTTGTCGATGATATTGACGATGGTTTTAGACATAAAGATTCAATTATTTGACGACGATTCTTTTGACTGACTTACTAATGTTATTCTTCACTTCGACAAAATAAATGCCACTTTCGAGTGAGGCAACATGGATGGTATTCACTTTGTTTTGGATTGTTTGCGACATTACCTTTTGTCCTATGAGGTTGTAGATGACCATTTCGGAAGGTATTGTTTCATCCAGAATGATATTGAATGAACCATTGGAAACAGGGTTGGGTGAAACTTCGAATACTGTTGCTTCAACCTCATTTACAACATCACAATCAACAAAGGGAACGAAAGTAACCGAACCGAAATCAGGATTGTCAAATTGGTGGACGACATGTCTTTCAATCACATTTTCATCACTCGTGCCCCAATTATTTCCGACAGCCGTCAAGTTGCAAGCGGAGTTATTATAAAGGTCATAAATTACGCTACTGTTACCGTTGTCATGAATCTCATTGTATCCCCAGTCTTCCTCCGTGCCCATATCAATATAGTGAAAATAGATGGCTGTGATACCCCATAGATTACCCGTAATAGTGTTGTGACGAAGTTTTGCTCTACAATTGGTAGTATAACCATAAATAGAAACACCGCTACCTCCGTTCATGGGGTCTTCTTCATAAAAGTTGTCAATGAATTGGTTCCATTCGATAACGGAAGAAATGGTCTGTCCCTGTTGGTTATATCCGTATCGTCCGTTAGCCACATAGTTTCTGCTAAGCAACACTTTTGTCGATCCTGTACCCATTAAGTCGGCAACCGAGATGCCTCCCACATGCCACAAAGCCCATCGGTCGTCAATTTCATTTCCTATGATACGGATGGTATCTTCTCCACCTGGTCCCAAGTTAATTTGAGGGACGTTAAGTCCGTCGACATCAGCGTTTGCATCAAATGAGCAGTTCAGGATTTGTGGTGAACTCTGACCATTGGCTGGTGAACTGATGGCCGCTCCTTCATTCATCATGAAGAAACAGTCTTTGATAATCGGGTCGCAGTTGAACACATCAATCACAGCATTACAATAGTCGCGGGTGAAATATACAAATTTCACATCATCGAAAGTCACTTCAGATTCAATGACTTTGATGCCGGCACCATCCGAGAAATACATATTCTTGAGGTTACATGCGGTAGCATTCTCAAAGCGCATACTGAAATGTTCTGTCTCGTTCAGTCCATAAAACCTGACTCTATTGGCATTAGTGCAAACCATTGAACCATTGATGGTGATGAGTATTTCGCTGATGTCCACTCTTTGTACTTGATCGTTAATCTTCAATACATCATTGGCTGAAATCGTCAGGTCAGCATTGATGAGATAACCGTCAGGTCCGTTGGTGACTACGCCGTTAGATACATTGACAAGATCAGAAAAAGTATAAGTCGTTCCGTTTCCAGGACTTATCCATTGAGCGTTCAGCATCGACACAAGGCCGATGCTGAACACGATTGTCAATAAAAAATGTCTCATTACTTACTTCTTAATCGCTGCAATACCAGGCAATTCTTTACCTTCGATGGCTTCCAGAAGAGCACCACCGCCAGTGGAGACATAACTCACTTGGTCGGCCAGACCGAACTTGTTGATGCAGGCCACTGAATCACCACCACCGATGAGCGAGAAAGCACCATCCTTGGTTGCTGCCGCAATGGCTTCAGCAATAGCCTTTGAACCCACAGCAAAAGTGTCGAACTCAAACACGCCACAAGGTCCGTTCCAAAGAATGGTCTTCGAGCCCTTAATCACGTTGGCGAACAATTCGCGGGTCTTGGGACCGATGTCCATACCTTCCCAACCTTCGGGAATATTCATCGGGTCAACCACTTGGGTGTCGGCATCGTTGGCAAACTTGTTGCCTACTACGCAGTCTTCAGCCAATACGAGTTTAACGCCCTTTTCCTTAGCCTTTGCCAGGATGTCGAGAGCGAGATCGAGTTTATCCTCTTCGCAGATGGAGTTGCCAATCTTGCCACCCAAAGCACGCTTGAAGGTATAAGTCATACCGCCGCAGAGGATGAGGTTGTCCACCTTGGTGAGCAGGTTCTCGATGATTTCGATCTTTGTGGAGACCTTTGAACCACCCATGATGGCTGTGAAAGGATGTTGGATTTCATTCATCACCTTATTAACAGCAGCCACTTCCTTGCCCATCAGGTAACCGAACATCTTGTGGTCGGCATCAAAATAGTCGGCAATCAAAGCGGTGGATGCATGGGCACGGTGAGCTGTTCCAAAAGCGTCGTTAATGTAATACTCACCATAGCCAGCAAGGGTCTTGGTGAATTCCTTTTGCGAGGCTTTCACAGCCTTCTTGGCTTCATCATAGCCCTCTTCGCCTTTCTCAATGCCACGCGGTTTGCCTTCTTCTTCAGCATAGAAGCGGAGGTTTTCAAGCACCAGCACCTCACCAGGCTTCAAAGCAGACACTTGGTCGGCAGCTTTCATGCAGTCCGTAGCGAATTGCACAGGACGACCCAGCAGTTCTTCCAAATGCTTGATGATGGGCTTAATGGAATACTTCGGGTCGGGGTTCTTCTTTGGGCGACCAAGGTGCGACATCAGTACCACCATACCTTTGTCGTTCAAAACCTTGTTGATAGTCGGCAGAGCGGCACGCATACGGGTGTCGTCAGTAATGTTGAAGTTGTCGTCCAACGGGACATTAAAATCAACGCGGATTACCACGCGCTTGTTTTCGAAATTGACTTGATTGATGTTAATCATGATATATTAGATTTAAAGATTAAAATTCAATGATTTAGAATTTATGTTTCTTAGGAACTATCATATTAATGGACTTGGTGAGCATCTCAAATTCGAAAGGCGAATTGTTGAGGTTTTCGCCTTCTGTTTCCACCAACAGCGAATGAGGCGGAATGGAAACAATCTTCACCTTTCGTCCACGGAAAGTTTTCACCTCATTGATTTTCTTGATGAAAGTACCGTCATAGACATTTTTGACATTAGCGGCAAACTTGAGCATAGAGACTTTCTTGATAACGGTGACATCAAACAAACCATCGTTGGGAACAGCATTGGGCATCGTCATCATACCGCCTCCATTGTAACGTCCGTTACCGATGGAAACGTTCAAGATATAGTCATCGAAGACCAATTCGTCATCAACAGTAAGTTGAATACGAGTAAGTTTATAAGTCAACATGCACTTAACCAAACTGATGAGATAGCGGATGGTGCCACCCTTGCCTTTTTGCTTCATGAGGTTGGTCGAATGGCACACCATCTCGTCCAGTCCCGTTCCAGCAGCATTAAGGAAATAACGTATGCATGTTTCGCCGTTGTTATAGTAGGACAGTTTGCCGATATCGTGTGCAAAAGTGTGTCCAGCTTTGATGATTTTGATGACTTTGTCGTATTCCAAAGGGATGTTAAAAGTACGCCGCCAGTCGTTTCCCGTTCCGATGGGAATAACACCCATAGTGATTTCGTTGGTGGGAATTTGGTCCTGAGTGAAAATGCCGTTGATTACTTCGTTGTTGGTACCGTCGCCACCCACGGCGATAAACTTGCGATAGCCTTTCTCAACGATAGCGTCTCTAACGATTTCAATAGCGTGTCTTGGATATTCGGTCAGTATAGCATCGAACTCAATGCCCTCTTTAACAAGTAAATCCTTTATCAAAGGCCAGTCTTTTCCAGACTTTCCCACAGAGGCTTTGGGATTGACTACCACTAACCATTTGTTATTGTTCTCGGTCATTATGAGTCAGTTTTCGGGGGTCAAAGATAGGAAATAAAATGACACATTGTTTTTTTTTCTATTTTTGCGCCTTATAATATATAAAAGGAATAGTATCCCAATGGTAACACTGAAAGACAGAATCACCCTTGATGAAGTTGAAAAAATACTCTATTCCGGGGAAAATTTACAGGTCTCTTCAGATTGGATAGACCGTGTAGATGTTTGCTACCGTTTTTTGGAGAAGTTTGCGGCTGAGAAAGTTATCTATGGCATCAACACAGGTTTCGGTCCTATGGCGCAATGGCGGGTGGATGACCAATACCTAACGGATTTACAATATAATATTATCCGCAGTCATTCCACAGGTGCGGGTGAACCTTTGGATGACATTTATGTGAAGTCAGCAATGATAGCCCGTTTGGGTACGGTATTGCAATGCCGATCGGGTGTGCATACTGATGTGGTGAAGATTCTTGTTGAGTTTATCAATCGCGATATTTATCCTTTTATCCCCATGCACGGTAGCGTGGGTGCCAGCGGCGACTTGGTACAATTAGCCCATATCGCCCTTTGTCTCATTGGTGAAGGAGAAGTACACTACAAAGGCCAATGGAGACCGACAGCTGAGGTAATGAAAGAAAACGGTCTTGAGCCTTTGAAGATGCATATCCGCGAGGGACTCTCTATCACCAACGGTACTTCCGTAATGACAGGCATCAGTATCATCAACCAATTTCACGCAGAGACTCTACTCGATTGGGCAACCCTTGCAGCTGTCTGGATGAATGAGATAGCTTCTTCATTCGATGATTATATGTCGGAAGGGGAGAACAGTTGTCGTCATCATGAAGGTCAGCAGGTGATGGCTCGTCGTATGCGCGAACTCTCAGCAGGTTCGCAATGTCTCAAGAAACGCGCCCATGAATTGTACGACTATGGACATTCTGATGTAAAGGTGTTTGAACACAAGGTGCAGGCTTATTATTCGTTGCGCTGTACGCCGCAGATTCTCGGTCCAATTTATGATACGTTGCAATATGCCCGTCAAATCCTTGAGGACGAACTCAACTCAGCTTGCGATAATCCTATCGTTGATCCTGAAACCGAATATGTCTATCATGGTGGCAACTTCCACGGTGATTATATCTCCTTGGAAGAGGACAAGGTGAAAATTGCCCTTGTGCGCCTTTGTATGACGGCTGAGCGCCAGCTCAATTATCTTTTCCACGACCGCATCAATGGTATCCTGCCGCCTTTCCTCAACCTTGGTACGCTGGGGTTGAACTACGGTATGCAAGCTTGCCAATTTACTGCCACTTCAACTACAGCAGAGTGTCAGACCTTAGCGATGCCCAACTATGTACACAGCATTCCAAATAACAACGACAACCAGGATATTGTCAGTATGGGTACGAACAGCGCCTTGCTCTGTAAGCAAGTGGTGGAAAACTGTTTCCAAGTAATGGCCATTCAGTATATTGCATTGGCTCAAGCTACTGACTGTCTCAAGATTACTGATAAGTTAGCTCCTACTTCGCGAAAAATCTACGATAAAATACGTGAGATGGTGCCGCTGTTCATCGAGGACACACCGTTCTACAAGGACATTGCCCATGTGGAGAACTATTTGAAAACTAACCCCTTGAAATTGAAGTCATGAAATATGCACTTATCACCGGTGCCTCACGTGGTTTAGGTAAAGCTATCGCTTTGAGGTTAGCAAAAGACGGTTTTGCCGTTATCATCAACTACCAGTCGAACCAAGAGGCTGCCGAAGATACCCTGAAACAAATACAAGAGGCTGGAGGTACAGGAGAACTACTGCCTTTCGATGTCTCCGACCCAAAAGCCATAGAAGCCGCCCTTGAATCGTGGCAGAACGCCCACCCTGAGGATTATATCTCTGTTTTGGTCAACAATGCGGGCATCCGTCAGGATAACTTGATGGTTTTTATGCAGGATGAGCAATGGAACCGTGTGCTTGATACCACTTTGAACGGATTCTTCTACATCACACGTCGTTTGTTGAAAGACATGATGACCCACCGCAACGGACGTGTTATCAATATGACTTCATTATCAGGAATAAAAGGTCTTCCTGGACAGACCAACTATTCCGCTGCAAAAGCCGCTCTTATAGGAGCCACCAAAGCTTTAGCCCAAGAAGTAGCCGCCCGCAAGGTGACTGTCAATGCGATTGCTCCGGGTTTCATCGCTACCGATATGACCAAGGAACTCAATGAGGCAGAACTGAAGAAACTCATTCCTTTGGGACGTTTTGGAAAACCAGAGGAAGTGGCAGCTTTGACCTCATTCCTCGCTTCGGATGAAGCGGCTTATATCACAGGACAAGTTATTTCAATCAACGGAGGACTGTATACATGAGAAGAGTTGTGATTACTGGAATAGGTATTTGGTCGTGTTTGGGAAAGAACCAAGAAGAAGTCGCAACCTCATTGCGTGAAGGTCGCTCAGGTATCGGCATTGACCCACAGCGCATAGAATATGGGTATCGTTCTCCATTGACAGGTATAGTAGAAAAACCCCAGCTGAAAGGCGTACTCGACCGTAAACTCCGTATGTATTTGGCCGAAGAAGGCGAATACGCTTATATGGCCACGTTGGAAGCGTTCAAACAGGCGGGTGTTGACGACAACTATTTGCTTAATAACGAAGTAGGTGTATTGTTCGGTAATGATTCCTCCGCACAAGCGGTTATTAAGTCGCATGAGACCACTATGGAGAAACACGACACCACTTTAGTAGGTTCGGCAGCTATCTTTCAGTCGATGAATTCTACGGTGACGATGAACCTTTCCACCATCTTTCACTTGAAGGGCATCAATATGACCATCAGCGCTGCCTGCGCCAGCGGTTCACATTCCATCGGTTTGGGTGCAATGCTTATCCGTAATGGCATGCAGGATATGGTACTTTGTGGAGGAGCACAAGAGACCAATTACCTCTCTATGGGTAGTTTTGACGGTATCAGCGCCTTTTCAACCCGTGTGGATGAACCTACTAAAGCCTCGCGTCCCTTCGACCGCGACAGAGATGGTCTCGTTCCCAGTGGGGGTGCTGCCGCTTTGGTGCTTGAGGACTATGATCATGCAGTGGCTCGTGGTGCAACTATTTTGGCTGAGGTCTGTGGCTATGGTTTTTCTTCCAACGGCGAGAGCCATATCTCACAACCCAGCGAGGACGGCTGCTTCCGCGCAATGAGTCGCGCCATGAAAGAAGCAGGAGTACAGGCAGAAGACATAGACTACGTCAACGCTCATGCCACCTCAACACCTCAAGGCGATATGTTTGAAGCTTTGGCTTTGAAACGGCTTTTCGGTCCTACCCAAACGCCCATATCTTCAACCAAATCAATGACGGGACATGAATGTTGGATGGCGGGTGCCTCCGAAATCGTCTACAGTATCCTCATGATGCAAGGCGGTTTCATTGCCCCCAATATCAACTTCGAACATTCCGATGAATACTCAGAAGGACTCAATATTGTCAATAAAACTACTGATAAAGCATTGAATATCATCCTTTCCAACTCCTTCGGTTTTGGAGGAACCAATAGTGCCTTAATCATCAAGAAAATGTAATTATCTATCCAAACAAATACACCCAATGCATCTTACCCCTGTATTAAAAGAAGCCTACAGCAAGGAACATCTTACCGCCCGTGAAGCACAGGCTCAAGCTCAATGGATTGCCTGGGGACCTGTCGTGTTTCAAGTGACTCGCTTGATGAAGAAATTCGGCGTATTGGAGCTGCTGCGCAACAGCGACAAAGGAATGACAGAAGCCGAGGTAGCTGAAAAAGCAGGCATCAGTAACTATGCCGCCAAAGTGTTGTTGGAAGCAAGCCTGAGTATAGGCACCGTACTGATTGACACAGAGACCGACCGATATATGCTGAGTAAAACAGGTTGGTTTTTTCTCACGGACGCAGCGACCCAAGTGAACACTGAATTCAACCACGATGTAAACTATGAAGGATGGTTCCGATTGGAGGAGTGCCTGAAAGAAGGCCGTCCAGCTGGTTTGGAGCATTTTGGCTCCTGGCCTACCATATATGAGGGTCTATCGCAGTTACCTCCCCAAGTGCAGAAGAGTTGGTTTGGTTTCGACCACTTCTACAGCGACTGTTCGTTCCAACAAGCGTTGGAAGTTGTGTTCGCCAACCAACCTAAGACCTTGCTTGATGTGGGAGGTAACACAGGTCGTTGGGCCTTGCAATGCGTGGAGTTTGATAAGGAGGTGAAGGTGACGATTGTGGATTTGCCTCAACAATTGGAAATGATGCGTCTCAATACTGCTGGAAAACCTGGTGCCGACCGCATTGACGGCTATGGAATGAACCTGTTGGATGCTTCGCAGGACTTCCCCACAAACCGTCATTACGACATCATTTGGATGAGCCAATTCCTCGACTGTTTCGGTGAGGATGAGATTGTCAGCATTGTGAGTCGGGCTGCCAATATCATGGACAGCAACAGCCGCCTGTATATCATGGAAACCTTTTGGGACCGTCAACGATATGAGACAGCGGCTTTCTGTCTCACGATGACGAGCCTTTATTTCACCGCAATGGCCAACGGCAACAGTAAAATGTATCATAGCGATGACATGAAACGTCTGGTTGAAAAAGCAGGATTAGAAATGGAAACGATTCACGATAACTTAGGCTATGGACACAGCATCATGGTTTGCAAAAAATCTAATAATTAAATACCCAAAATGAACAGACAAGAAATAGAAGAAAAAGTCAAGGCGTTCCTCGTGGATGACCTTGAGATGGACGAAGAAAAGATTACCCCGGAAGCCCGTCTGAAAGAAGATATTGGCATTGACAGCCTTGATTTCGTGGATATCGTGGTGATTGTCGAAAAGACCTTCGGTTTCAAGATGAAGACTGAAGAGATGGGTCCCGTGAAAACTTTCAGCGACTTTTGTGACTACATCGAAAAAAAGATAGCCTGAACCAAGAATGCCTGACACCCTGCAACATAAAGAATGGTCGGGAAAGACGGATGGACAGCCCTGGATGCAGCGTTCGCTGATTGCGATGTTCCGCTTGCTTCCTTTGTGGCTGCTCTACGGTGTAATGGCTTTGGTGGTGCCTTTCTATATGCTTTTCAACAGAAAGGGCTATCAGGCTATGTATAGTTTCTTCCGTAAACGGATGGGCTATGGTCGATGGAAGTCGTTTAGGTCGGTCTATGCCAACCACTTCTGTTTCGGACAGATTATTCTCGACCGTTTTGGGGCGTATGCAGGCAAGAATTATCATTTCGACATCGATGGCTTGCCTTTGATGAATGCACTGGAAGCCCAGCCGGAAGGGTTTATTTTGCTGAGCAGTCATGTGGGCAACTATGAGATGGCGGGTTATATGCTGCATTCCAAAGCAAAAAGATTCAACGCTTTGGTGTTTGCAGGTGAGACTGAAACGGTGATGGAAAACCGTCGGCGAATCTTATCGCAAAACAATATCAGCATGATACCTGTAAGAGAGGATCTCTCGCATCTGTTTGCCGTCAATGCGGCTTTGGAAAATGGAGAAATTGTCAGTCTGCCTGCTGACCGTATCTTTGGCTCACAGAAGAGTATCGACTGTCAGTTTTTTGGCGAGAAAGCCAGCTTCCCATTGGGTGCTTTTGCAATGGTGGTGCAGAAAAATGTTCCGGCATTGGCTGTCTTTGTGATGAGAGAAGGCTTGAGGAAATACCACGCATATGTTCAAGAGGTCACCTGTGACCCAAAAGCCGGTAAACGTGAGCAGATGGCCCAATTGGCTCAAAACTTTGCCGATAGGTTAGAGGCTATTGTGCGTCGTTATCCCACGCAATGGTTTAACTATTATAACTTTTGGAAGGCATGAGAGCGATTGAAGACTTCACTTTGAAAGAACTGATACCGCAAAGGCCGCCTTTTGTGATGATAGACCGTTTGGTGTCGTGTGATATGTTGACTACGGTTACGGAGTTTGAGGTGCGAAAGGATAATGTTTTTGTTGCAGAGGGTCGTTTCTCAACCAGCGGTCTGATGGAAAACATGGCCCAAACCTGCGCTGCCCGCATCGGTTACATCAACCTGTGCAGGGGAGAGAAGGTGAAGATAGGAGTGATAGGTGCCGTCAGCAATTTTGAAGTGTTGCGTACCCCGAAAGTCGGCGAAAATATCGTCACTACAGTAAAGGTAATCGAGGAGCTTTTCCAAATTACCCTCGCGAACGCTGTTATCCGATGCGGAGACGAAACCATAGCACAGGCCAATATGAAAATCGCATCGACGACGATGGAATTGCAAGAATAGTGGACGTATGATTGTCAAAGTGTCAGACAATATGATCTCCCCCTTGGGCATGAGCACAGCCGAGAATTACGCAGCTGTGAAAGCGGGTCGCTCTGAGCTGAAGCGCCATGATGGATTGTGGAACCTTCCTGAGCCCTTTACAGCCTCGTTGATGCATCGTGAGGCAATCAACGAAATGGCAACACAATATCATCTTGATGAAGCGTATACCTTCTTTGAGAAGATGATCATTCTTTCTGCAGCAAAGGCTTTGGAGCCTACCGACATCGACCCGAGTTCTGAAAAGGTATTGTTTATTCTCTCTACCACAAAAGGCAACGTGTTCCTGTTAGATAAGCATGAGACGGGATTTCCACAAGAGCGTGTCCGTTTGGGAATGGCTGCAAAGCAAATGACGGACTACTTCCATAACCCCAACACGCCAATAGTCGTTTCCAATGCCTGCATCTCTGGTGTATGTGCGCAAATACAAGCGATGCGTGAACTGGAAAGCGGACATTTCGACTATGTCGTTACAGTAGGTGCCGATGTGCAGTCGGTTTTCATTGTGTCGGGTTTCCAGTCATTCAAGGCACTTTCTGTGGAACCCTGCAAGCCTTTTGATGCTAACCGCTGTGGACTGAATCTTGGTGATGCTGCTGCGACAATCATTTACACTCGGAAAGACCAAGTCGAAGATACAGACTGGGTCGCCATTCGTGGAGTCATCCGTAATGATGCCAACCATATCAGCGGTCCATCACGAACAGGAGAAGGCAGTTACAGAGCCTTACGGGCTGTGCTTGGTGATATGAGTCCCGATAAGATTGCTTTCATCAACACTCATGGTACCGCTACACTCTATAACGACGAAATGGAATCAGTAGCCATTGAAAGGGCTGGACTGTCCAACATTCCCGTCAACGGACTGAAAGGCTATTATGGCCATACGATGGGAGCCGCAGGTATCTTGGAGACGATTCTTTCGATGCAGGCCGTCGACGACCATACGATATTAGCCACCAAAGGTTTTGAAACCTTAGGTGTCACCCATCCTTTGGTGCTTTCCAACCAGAACCAAAAGACCGACAAGCGGGCTTTCATCAAGTTGCTCTCAGGTTTCGGAGGTTGCAATGCGGCTCTATTGATGGCGAAAGGGGGTGAGTTATGATGCAGCATACTGTACATATTACTCCTGAAAGCGTTGTGGTTGACGGAAAAGTCTTGAACCATCAGGAGAAAGGTGCAGCCCTGCTCACCGAGTTGTATCGCAAGCATATAGGCGACTACCCCAAGTTCTTCAAAATGGACACCCTCTGCAGGTTGGGCTTTGTGGCTTCCGAGCTGTTGCTGCAGGTCGAAGGGGCTGAGCGTTTTGTCCCTCGTGAAGACCGGGCTGTGGTTTTCTTTAATCGCAACGCCTCTTTGCAGGCCGATACTACCTATCAAGCCACCATACAAGATCCTGAAAACTTCTATCCCAGTCCAGCGGCTTTTGTCTACACGCTACCAAACATCGTGACGGGTGAAATAGCCATAAGGAACAAATACTATGGTGAGACCTTGTTTCTCGTCATCGAGAACAATGACCCCGATATCATATCAAGGCAGTTGGAAAACACCTTCCAAGACCCGCAGACGCAGAGCATCCTCGGAGGCTGGCTTGACTGTACAGACGAAAACCACTTCGAAGCCCAAATATTCTTAATCTTTAAATCTTAATTTGAATTCTAAAATCTCAAAATACACAATCATGGACGAACTCATCTACACCCTGAAACAACAAATCATAGAGGCATTGAACCTTGAAGACATGACTCCAGAGGACATTGATGAAAATGCTGCTCTTTTTGGCGAAGGTCTCGGTCTCGATTCCATCGACGCACTCGAACTTATTGTGCTGATGGAAAAGAACTATGGTATCAAATTGCAAGACCCCAACCAAGGAAAGGAAATCTTCAAGTCGGTGGCTGTGATGGCTGACTTTATCTCAAAGAACCGCACAAAATAAGCGATGAAGCCGATTCTGATTACAGGAACGGGAGTGGTCTCAGCGATAGGCAACAATAAGGCAGAGACCTTGGAGGCTTTGCTTAGTGGTTGTTCAGGCGTGGGTCTGCTGAAATACCTCAAGACGGAGCATAAGGAGTTTCCCGTTGGCGAGGTGAAGCTCACCGATGCCGAGATGCGCCAGCGTTTGGGTATTGCCGATGAGACAATCACCACACGTACCGCCTTGATGGGAATGTTAGCCTTGAAGGAGGCTTTGCACGAGGCAAGGCTGTGTCCTGAGATGTTGCCACAAGTGGGCTTCGTCTCCAGTACCACTGTAGGCGGCATGGATATGAGCGAGCAGTTTTATCTTGACTTTGTCAGCAGCGAGGCTCATAAGGAGTATATAGCGGTTCATGACTGCGGCAGCTGTTCCGAGATGATAGCCCATCACTTTGGGAAGTTTGCCTTTGTGACCACCTTGTCCACCGCCTGTTCCTCAGCAGCCAATGCCATCATCTTGGGTGCCAATATGATTCGTTGTGGCGAAGCTGACATCGTTGTGGTAGGAGGTAGTGAGTGTCTTAGTAAGTTTCACCTCAACGGCTTCAACTCGCTGATGATCCTTGACACCCAGCCAAGCAAACCATTCGATGCCACCCGCAACGGACTCAATCTGGGCGAAGGAGCTGCTTATCTCGTATTAGAATCGGAAGAAAGCGCGAAACGGCGCGGGGTGAACCCTCAAGCCTTATTATCGGGTTACGGCAACGCTTGTGATGCTTACCATCAAACGGCCTCTTCACCTGATGGCGAGGGAGCCTATCGAGCCATGAAAGAGGCTTTGAAGTTAGCCGAAATACAGCCCTCAGAAATCGACTATATCAACGCACATGGTACAGGAACACCCAACAACGATGCCAGCGAGAGTCAGGCGATGAAGCGGCTCTTTGGTGAAAAGATACCCCCCGTCTCGTCTACCAAACCTTTCACGGGACATACCACAAGTGCCTCTGGCTCTATCGAGGCGGTGTTCAGCATTCTGGCTTTGCAGCACGGATTCCTACCCATCAATCTCCATTGGTCGCAGCAGATGGAGGACGGTATTATACCTGTCACGCAACCCACGAGAAAAGAACTAAGACACGTGTTGTGTAATGCTTTCGGCTTCGGTGGGAATGATTCGTCGGTGTTGCTCTCCAGATCCGAGAATCGGGACACCACAGCCCCTAACCCTCATTGCGGGCTTGACCCGCAATCTCCAACGCTGTTGGGTGACGTATACATCCTTTCCGCCAAGCAAATCTCCCTCCAGCAACCCCTCAGCGAGGCATGGATGGACGAACCTGTTCACTATAGCGAACCCTTTGTCCGTTCCATAGACCCAAGCTTCAAAGAATATGTCTCTCCTATCGAGGCGCGTCGTATGGGCAAGATCCTGAAACGTGCTGTAGCTACTTCAAAAGAAGCCTTGAAAGCCTCCGGTTTGGAGACCGTCGATGCGATTATCACAGGGACAGGCTACGGTTGCATTGAGAATACAGAGTTATTCCTCGATGCCCTTTCAAAAGAAGGTGAACACCTGCTGAAACCTACGTATTTCATGCAGTCAACCCATAATACCATCAGCTCGTTGGTGGCTATCCAGACCAAGAATCATGGCTACAATGCCACATACTCCCACAAAAGTATCTCATTTGATAGTGCCTTGCAGGATGCCTGGCTGCAGTTACAGTCTGGTAAGATTAACTCCGCCATGGTGGGAGGACACGATGAGTTGACAGAAACCTTCTACCATATTTTGAAGAAAGGCGGCATGATGGGCAAGGACGAGGAACGTTGTGGCGAGTCAGCGGTTTCAATAGTATTGGCAGCTTCGCGTCATTGCGAGGAAGAACGACGAAGCCATCCAGAGGTACAAGCCCTATGCAAGCTCACAGGCTTACAAATCCTCCATCAACCCACGATGGACACCCTTATGGATGCAGTCACAAAATTGCTTCATTCTGCAGGTAAAACCCTCAACGATGTCGACTACGTCCTCACTGGTATCAGCGGCAACCACACTAACGACGAGGCATATCGACAAGAGACTCAGACCCTCTTCGGCAACAAGCCTCTGTTGAAATACAAACACCTCTTCGGCGAAAGCTTCACTTCTTCAGGATTAGGCTTCTACGTGGCAGCACAATGCCTCAACACGGGTCGTGTACCGGCTTCTTTGTTTGTGAACCCCAAGGAAGCCAGCGACAAACAGCCGAAGTGTATCCTGCTTTATAACCGTTCCGACGGTAAGAATGTTTCATTAACCTTATTGGAGGCTTAATTATGTGGAAATTATTTGGATTGGTGGCTCTACAGACGCTCTTTCTCTCAGGAGGACAGGTGCTGCTCAAGTTAGCGTTGAAGCAATTGGGCAAATTCGAATGGACATGGGCTTATTTCAAGTCGGTGCTGGTCGACTGGTGGCTGTTGGCCTGCGGTATCAGTTTTAGTGTGGCTACGGTTCTTTGGCTCTATATTCTGAAGAAGTTCCCCTTCAGTCAGGCTTATCCTCTCACCAGCCTCTCTTTCGTCTTCGGCATGATAGCTGCCTGGCTTGTCTTTGGCGAAAGCATCCCTTTTTCCCGTTGGATTGGTCTGGTTCTTGTAGTGTTGGGGTGTTTCCTAATCATGAAATGAGATGAAAAGACTGTGGATATTCCTTCTGATAGTCACTCTGGGCTTGAGTGTTACTGCCCAAACCTCTTTGACTGAGGTCCAAAGCCAACAGCTGATGGCTACGTTGACAGAAGCTGCCGCTTCGATGCAGACCTTGCAATGCCGCTTCGTTCAGGAGAAGACCTCAGCGATACTGGCCGAGCCTTCTGTTTCTGAAGGCACGATGCATTTTGTCTCGCCCGACCGCTTGCGCTGGGAATATCTCACTCCCTTTCCATTTGCCCTCGTTGTCAATGGCGAACATATCGTCAAAGTGACCGACGGAAAGACCGAAGTGCTTGAAGGAAATGCAGGCAGAATGTATCAAGGTATCGTGAACATCGTGATGGGTAGTGCTTCAGGCCAAAAACTGTTCGACCCGACGGTGTTCGATGTCGTCCTCATTGACGATGATTCCTTTTGGAAAGCCGAAATGACCCCTAAACGCCGCGATATGAAGCGGATGTTCAGCCAGTTGGTGTTCTGTTTCGACAAAGAGACCCATATCATCAGTCGCGTCCAGCTGGTGGAAGCCAGCGGTGATGTCACTTCCATTCATTTTGAGAATATCCGAATAAACGCAGCTGTGGAAGAGTCGGTGTTTGCTTATTGAGCAATTAGCCATGTTTTGTATTTTTGCCGTCTAATCAACAATAACAACCTATGAAGAAGATTTTACTTTGCCTTGTCGGTTTACTGCTTGGAGCAACCGCTTTCAGTCAACACAGCCTCACCTATCTCAGCTATGCCAAAGATGTAGAGGACGGTGACACAACCCGCATCAGCGTGATGGAACAATCGGGCTGCCTGAAGGTCTGCAACACGGGCAACGAGGTCAAACAGCCCATCCCGGGCTATGCCGAAAGCGTCACATACGTCAGCTACCCCGAGGACTCTGTGTTCACCTTGCTGCAATATGCAGACGAGAGCTATTACAGTGCTTACGCTTTCACGGATAATGATGTTAACTTCAGAGAGGAAGGCCGCGAGACGGTGCTGGGCTATCCCTGCACGAAATACAAAACCAGCATCAACTCCAACACTATCGAGGTGTGGATGACCAATAAGTTAGGTTTCGAAGCCACACCCATGCCGGGATTAGGGCGTTTGCAAGGCACGATGGTGCGTTGCATGAGAAACGGTATCTATGTCACCGACTTGAAATCGGTGAAGAAAGCCAAAGGGCTTTCCAAGGAGTTGATTCCAGTCGACAAAGGCCAACGCAAAAGCTCTCGCGAGTTGAGCCAGTTGCGCAAGGACAAACTCGTGATGCGCCTGCCCGTTTTCAATGACGAACAGATTCATTTTGCCGACTATGAGCCTATTACGGGAGAGATTCCTTTCGATACCACCTTACATTTCAGTCACGGGACAATTATCGTGAAAAGGCTGAACCTTCCACAGCTTCCTGAGCATTACCAGCTCTTTGCTGAGCTGCACCAACGCTCCAACGGCGATGCCTACGACCGCACGGCCTCAGTCTTCATCATTCCTACAGAAAAGGCCCATAGTTTCCTCGACGGTCTGACCCAAGGCATTGAGGTTTTGCCTGTGTTTGTGGGTCGCGACGGAAAAGAATACCAAGGCATTAAAGCTGAAGAGGACTACCTGCCGCCCATTGAGTTAGTGCGTTTCTTCACCTCGTTTGGTGCAGGGCATTTCAACGATAAGGTGCAGATTGATGGTCTGACTTGGACAGAAGAGAACTACTACAAGCAAGAAGTCAGCGAGTTGCGTGACCGTCTGCAAGGCGATGTGCTCATCGGGACTTTCATTGGCAACTACGACAAGGGCGGACATAGAGTTTCGTTGGACATTCTTGCCTATCCCGGCGACTATGAATGGGACGAGAGCCCATATAGACAACATTCTGTGCCGCTGTTCAACACCTGCAACGTGATGGAGATGTCGGGACAGAACTATGGTCGTCTGTTTGCCACCGACAGTCTGGAGGTGACGTTTGAGATTCCCGAGGGTGCAGAGGATGTTCGTTTGCGTTACATCAGCACAGGACACGGAGGCTGGGGCGGTGGCGATGAGTTCAACCCCAAGGAAAACGCTATCTATATCGACGGCAATAAGTCTTTCACCCACACCCCTTGGCGTTGCGACTGTGCCACTTTCCGTGACCATAATCCCGTATCGGGCAACTTCTGGAACGGTGTCTCTTCCTCGGATTATTCCCGCTCAGGTTGGTGTCCTGGGACAGCCACCAACCCCGTTTATTTCGACCTCAATCATCTGAAACCCGGCAAACATACGATACGTATCGCCATCCCCCAAGGTCAGGATGAAGGCGGCAGCTTCAGCCATTGGATGATTTCTGGGGTGTTGCTGTATTTGTTTTGACCATAATGCGTCCCGAAGTTTGAACCACTTGAGTGAAATTATCGCTTCACTCGAGTGAAATCATCGATTGACTCGAGTGAATCGATGTTTTGACTCGAGTGCCCGTTTTTAGGGGGTCTGTAGTTCGCTGACTTTGGTTGTCACTTTTTCTAAATTTTAGGGAACATTCTATACCCTCTGATACATACATGCCATATTCAAAAATAATGTCAGAAAAGATTGTCACATAGGACAAAAACGCATATCTTTGCAGCGGGTTGAAAGGATTATTATGCAGCTTGATTATGACTATATACTTAGAGAAAAAAATGACTAATACAAAAAGTCCATACAGTGCCTCTTTTACCGCATGCGGATTGCAGTTCAATGAGTTTAACCTCATGTTACCTATGCTGTTATCCGAGGATAGGGACGCTTTGATTGAAAAGGAAGTCAACAATAATAATATCCTGAATATCAATTCTCACAAGTCTCGCTACCGCGTCATTGTGGAATACAAAAAGCGCGTTGATGTCATGCCTCGTGATTTTTGGTCATGGTATCAAACTATGGATGACCAAGCCCAGCGCATCGCCATGCTTTATGTCATCCTTAAAACCTATCGCATTACCTTCGATTTCCATATCAAGGCTACAATGCGCAAATGGCGTTCCGTGGTGCAGACACTCACTAAGCCTGATATCATGATGGCCTTCTCTGAAATAGCCGAATCGGACGATTTCGTTGATAGCTGGTCAGATTCCACCAAAGGTAAGGTTGCTTCTGCTTATCTTACCATCTTGCGCCAGGTGGGTATGCTTGACATGTTCAACGCTCAGTTATCGCCACTTAAAGCAGAGCCACAAGCCTACGCTTACTATATCAATCATGGCGAAGACTGGTTTCTCGAAGCTTGCCTCCTTCAATCCTACGAAATAGAACAAATCAAAACCGCTCTGCTATGACACCAATGACCATTGAACAGCTCTACGAGAAGCTGAAGGATAAGAACTTCCAAGATACCACGACAAACCTCTTCTACAACTACTATGTTTTTCAGTATGACCCGCAACAAGAGGCTGAGATTTATAATCAGCTAAATCAGTACCAGGAAAACCTGTATCGCCCAACTGAGCATCTTGATATCCTCATCTTGAATCTCTTTGACCTCTTCTGTGAATACTTGAAGTCCATTCGTCTTGGTGTTAACGAGCCGCCTTATTTGGAGGAGTTGCTAGAGCAAGACCTCACTGAGCCTAACATCGTTACCCAAAGCCTGATGCAAGAAGCTGGCAGCGACGATTATTATCTATTCATTCACAATCGTATTATGGAACACAAGGCGAAGGCCGACGCAAAGCGTCGCCCTTTTGTCTTCCTTACCGGCATCGGCACTATGTTCCCGTATCTCCGCGCTCATGTCTTCTTCGATTGCTACGAGAAATACAATGATCCTGAGGCCTACAAAATAATCATGTTCTATCCGGGGAATTGCAGCGACAAACAGTTTGGCCTCTTCAATCGCTTCGCCGAGACGAATCCCTATAGAACCATAAAGCTATTGAATTAAACACCACCTCATAATGAAACAGTTCGAGTTATACAAATGGCAAATTGACAGACCTCTAAATCCTGCGGTTTCCGCTGACAGCTTCGATGAAGCCACCATTCGCACCGAAATCGACGAGTATGTCTTCACTGATGAAATCATTCAAGGCCTATACAATATCCTCGTGGCCATCAAAAACCGCGAGAAAAACCATGATGGTATTTGGATTGACGGTTATTTTGGCTCTGGTAAGTCCCACTTCCTGAAATACCTTAATTATTGCCTTGACAAACAGTATGGCGAACAGGCTATGACACGCCTGTTAAACGCAGTCAAGGAGGCCGACCCGATTGACTCCAACCTCGAAGTCCAGCCTTTCCAAATCATTGACATGATGACCTGGTTGAAGAAAGCTGAGGTAGAAGTTATCCTGTTCAACATCGGTACGGTCAATAATATCCGTGTCAATCGCAGCAATACTTTCCTTGACGCCTTCTGGAACCGTTTCGATAAGCATTGTGGGTTCAATGGCTATAACATTTCGCTTGCCGTGCATCTCGAAAAGAACTTGGCCCAACAGGGTAAGTTCCAACAATTCAAGAATCTTTTGAAAACTGAAGGATTTGATTGGGATGAGCAATCCTATCGTCTGGCCACCAGCAAGCTCGATTATGTGTTGCGCAAGGCCAAAGAAATCGACCCCGATTTCACTGTCCAGCGCGATCTCATCCTGAACGATGCTACCACGGTTAGCGTCGAGTCGTTTGCCGACGACCTCTGCGACTATCTAAAAACCAAAGGCGAAGATTTCCGCTTATTGTTCCTCGTTGATGAGGTCAGCCAGTTTGTGGGTGTCCAAGGTGACCTGCTCCTTCAGCTTCAGGAGATTGTCACTATGTTCCACAATCGCTGTGGAGATAGGGTGTGGGCTGCTTGCACCGCTCAGCAATCCTTGGAGGAATTGGCTGAAGCTTGCGACTTCAAGCAAAACACCGACCCCTTCGGAAAAATCATGGGTCGCTTCGAAGTCCGTGTATCGCTCGAAGGCACCAAGGCCGATTACATTACTCAGAAACGTATTCTGGATAAGAACGGCACAGGTGAACTGGAACTGGGCAAACTCTATGAAGCCGATAAGGAAGCTATCGAAACGATGCTTCCTTTACCAGCTTCCTACTATAGTTTTACCTCGAAGGAAAACTTCATCGACTATTATCCCTTTGTTCCGTATCAATTCAAGTTGATGATACAGGTCTTCAACTCATTTGATGCGCTCAACTATGTGAACAAACAAGTGCGTGGTACTGAACGCTCCATGATTAACGTCACCCACAGCACTGCCAAGCTTACCATGAACGACGAAATAGGCAAATTCATTTCCTTCGACCAGTTCTATAATGCCATGTTCAAAGAAAGCCTTACGCCTCGCGCCCGTATCGCCAAGCAGAAGGCCGACGACATGGCTAAAGAATATTCCAATGATAAGGACTTTGCCAAGCGGGTCGTCGATGTGATGTTTATGATCTGCAACCTGTCTTCAACAGACAAACTGCTGTTTCCGGCCACAGCTGAAAACGTCACCACACTCATGTTGCGCGATGTCAATGAGGCCCGTGCCACGCTGAAAAATGCCATCACGGATGTTCTCTCTTTCCTTTGCGACAAGAACATCATGTATAAGGCAAAGAATCAGGACAATTTGGAACTGTATGATTTCTACACCGAAGATGAAATCAATGTGGCCAACCTGATCAACAATGAGCGTATTGGTATCGATGAGCTTGACCGCCAACTCTACAATGAGATTTATTCCTACTTCGGCCTGAAGGACAAGGAATCCTACTATAACAACTCGTTTAAGATTAGCCTTGAAATAGATGGCTATCGTTTCCTCTCTCGAAATGGTGAGGATATGTTGGTCACCATCCTCATCGACCCAGCGGTTGAGATTGACGGTGATACCTATCTCAGCAACAATAGCAATTCACTGATGTTCTATCTCAGTCCAGCTTATCATGACCCCTCATCAGACTTTCTGAAGGATTTCCGTTGGTATTGCCGTGTCCAAAGCTATCTCACCAAGTCGGCCAATGGTGCTTCTGAGCAACGTGCCAAAGCCAATGATAAATTCCGCGAACAGGCCAAACGGCTCTACAATGACAAGATTAAGAAAAGCATTGAAAACATGCTTGACACTTGTAAGGTCTTTTCTGGCCAAAATGCCTTGTCTTCAAAAGAACTGGGCAGCACTAAAGGCAAAGACAGATACCGCCGCGCAATGGACACCCATTTCGCCAACTACTACATCCACGCAAAGAAGGCTGCTGGTGCTTCTGTGCCCAAGGACATCGCCTCGCTTCGCTCCGCTGTTATGAAGCCTATCGACCCGAATGAATACGCTATGAATCCTTTGGGCGATGCTGAGCAAATCCTTAACACCTTCATTAAAACCCAACCCGATATTTCCCTCTCCGACATCCAAACTCGCTACATCAAGGCTCCGTTTGGCTGGGCTCCCGTGGCCACAAGCTTTCTGGTCAATGAATTGGTACGTCGTCACTTCTTCGATTGGTATGTCAAAGGCGAACGCGCCACAAAACTTGATTTCATTGCATCCAACATTGGCAATCCAAAGGACATGACCATTCGTCCCGCTGCCGTCATTTCCTCAGAGTTGGTCAACAACTTCATCAGCACTTGGAACATCATCTATAAGAGTTCAACTACCTTTAAGTCAAAGGAGGCCACCGAGGTCTTTGAAGTGGCCAAGGCTGCCATCGGCAAATTGATTACCAATAATAGCAAGACCCTTGCCGCTGTCGGCAACGCACCTTTTGCTAAGTTTGTACAGCAGTATATCGAAATGCTCAACAATTGGAATGTAGAGCGCGACGAACCCAAGTTCTTCAATCTGGTTATCGCTGATAAGGATCTTGCCAAGTCGTTTTGCGATGTCTGTGCCGAAATCACCGATTTCGTTGCCGACCAAAAATCGCAATACGACAGCATCTGCACTTTCATCAAAAACAATCACGATAACTTTGCCTACCTCAAAGACGAAAGCCTTACTGACCTCGAAAACCTCAAAGCCATCGAAACTGACGAGCATCCTTTCGACCACTTCAACGCATTTAAGAAGCTTCGTGATAAACTCGAAAAGGAACTTTCTGTTATCCGCCAAGAATATGTCACAAAGGTTAGGGATGCCTACATTATGGTCTTTGATCTATTAGAGCAACAATGCAAAGACAATAAAGTTGACCCATCTATTTTGCCTTCGCGAGAATCAACCATTGCCAACGCTTGTGCTTCGCAAAGCATTGATAAGTTGAAAAACAGCACCGACACCACTGAGTTTTTCAACAAGTGGGTTAATATCATCATAGAACGTGCTGAAGGCAGCAAACGCAAGCCTATCAAGTTCAGCCGTTTCTCCGAAGGCCATCCACGTACCATCAAGTACGCATCTGAAGTTGACGATTACTTGCAAGGATTGAGACAGCGGATGCTCTCTGCTCTTGAAAACAACGACCTAATCATCTAACCATGAACACAACGCAACTCAAATCCTTTGCCGCCGAAGCACGCAAGTCGCTCCTGTCCGGTGTCAAAAGCAAAATGAACGCTCTTGGCTTCAAGGACAATGGCACCGTCGATGAGCGTGACTATCCCATGCAAGCTTCTGATGGCACGCTTTTTCAGGGAGAAATCTATGATGTGTCCTTCTATGGCAAATGGATGCGCCTCAAAGACGAAATCGCCCGCTTTGGTTTACGTCAGGTGTGTGAAGAAAGTGCCTACACTTGGTTCAACCGTCTAGTTGCCATTCAGATTCTGTCACGCAACGGTCTTATTGATCCAGTGCTCGAATTTGAGTCGCCCGATGTCCGCATCCCGCTCATGGTGAAGCAAGCCCACGAAGGCATCCGTCCAGAGATGCCCGCCTTCGATGCTGTACGTCTCAATGCCATCATTGACGACGACCTTCGCATTACTGACCAGTTTGCCATCCTCATCGTTGCTTATTGCCAATCAACGCCAATCCTGTATAAGTGCTTTGGCACCCTGAATGATTTCACCGAGTTGCTGTTGCCCACCAACATTCTCGCCTCCAACGGTTTCTTAAGCCTGTTAAATGGCTCTACCTTTATCACAGAAGATGATTACAAGACCACCGAACTCATCGGCTGGCTCTATCAGTTTTATATTTCCGAGCGCAAAGACGAGGTTTTTGCTTCCTTCAAGAGCGGCCACAAGGCTGAAGCAGAAGATATTCCCGCAGCCACCCAAATCTTCACGCCCAATTGGATTGTGAAGTACATGGTGCAAAACACCCTTGGCCGCATCTACCTTGACAACAACCCCGACAGTTCCCTCAAAAACAATTGGGAATACTTGGTAGATTCCCCCTCTGAGAGGGGGCAAGGGGGAGTACTGCAACTTTCATCCCTCGAAGACTACACTTTCGCCGACCTCTCTTGCGGCTCTGGCCACATCCTCAACGAAGCCTTCGATATTCTCTTTGCTCTTTACAAGGAGGAAGGTTACAACCGCCGACAAGCCATCAAAGCCATCTTTGAGCACAACCTTACGGGCGTTGACATTGACACCCGTGCCCGCCAGTTGGCCACCTTTGCGCTGATGCTGAAGGCTTGCCAACAATGGCCTGATACCATCAACTGCGAGGTAATGCCTCGGGTGTACGATATGCCTTCTCCAGATGATCCCATTTGTGAGCGTTATCCCATTCTGAAGCAAGCCAATAATCTTGGGAGCATCATGAAATTAGAAGCCTTGCCTAACGAAACCCATCCTTTGGTGCTGGCTTTGACACAGAAATATGCTGCCATCGTGATGAATCCGCCGTATATGGGTAGTGGCAACATGAATGTTGAGCTTGTTAAATATGTAAGAGACAACTACGAAAAAGGTAGGGCCGACCTTTGTACAGTCTTTATGTTAATGCAGGCAGAGCGCACTATGAAAGGTGGTTTTTACGCTAATATTGTGCCTCCTTCATGGATGTTCCTATCTGCATTTGAAGATTTACGCCGTCAAATAATTGACAACCAAAGCATCCAATCTATGCTTCATTTAAGCCGTGGTGTTTTTGGTGCTGATTTTGGTAGCGTTTCCACAGTAATACAAAACAAAAAGGACGAAAATTCCCGAGGTACTTATTATCGCCTTGTAGAACGTACCTTCCAAGAGTTCGACCAACGCCATTTGAAGCTGCTATTTGAAAAGGCATTAGAAAACCACGACTTCCGATATAAGTTTATTGATTACACAAAAGATGTAGCGGACATCGTGTATAGCAAGGAAGGCGCAAAGATTTATTATCCGTCTGTTCTTCAATCCAACTTTAAGAAAATCCCCGGATGCCCCATTGGATATTGGTTAAATGATAATTGGTCAAAATTGTTTGAACAGGTTATTAAATTGGAGAGTAAATACGAGTTCAAAAAGGGAATGAGCACTGGTGATAACGCTCGGTTTATAAAAGCATGGTTCGAAATTGCGTATTCTAAAATAATTTTTGATTGTGAATCACAAGAACAATCCTTAAATTGCAATTTGAAGTGGTATCCAATAAATTGCGGAGGTGGTTATCGTAAATGGTATGGAAATCAAGACTCTGTAGTGAATTGGCTTCACGATGGAGACGAAATGAAGGAAAATGCTATTGCATTAAATCATGGTGGGCATTGGTCGAGATATATTACGAGTGTTGATAAATTCTATCGGGAAGGTCTTTCATGGAATGCAATTTCTTCTGGTAATATTTGTGTAAGGTATTTTGGCAAAGGTTTTTTGTTTTGCAGTGCCAGCATGTGTGGTTTTGGAGATAATCTTGAAATTGCTATTGGATTGCTTAATTCAAAGGTTGCAATGAATATTTTAGGTGTGTTGGCTCCAACTTTGAACTATGGCCCAATGCAAGTGAAAAAGATTCCATTGATTCAAAACAAAACAGATGAAATTAAATCTTTAGTTCAATCTAATATCTCCATCAGCAAGCAAGATTGGGATGCTCATGAAACTTCTTGGGATTTTCAAGAGAACGAGCTGATAAGATTGTTAAAGAAAGGTTTGGGAACTTTCAGGATGGGATTTGAGAACGCTGAAAAAACAAATTTTGTTAGTTTGGAATTATTGGTAGAGGAATATAAGGCCTATTGGAACGAACAATTCTATCAACTTCATGAAAATGAAGAACAATTGAATCGCCTCTTCATCGAGATATACGGCCTTCAGGACGAGCTGTCATACAAGGTGCCTGAAAACGAAATCACAATTCTTCAGCAAGGCGAAATTGATTTCATCCCTGCGCCTGGCTCCGAAAGTGTAAAGACACGTATATGGTATGATGCCAACATCATCCAGCAATTCATCAGCTACGCCATCGGCTGCTATATGGGCCGCTACCGTTTGGACCGCCCCGGCCTCCACATCGCCCATCCAAATCCCACAAATGAAGAACTTGAACCGTATAGTTTAACTGAACAACTGAACAACTCACAACTATTCACTATCGATGACGACGGCATCATTCCCCTCATGCCATTAGACAGTGGCTTTCCAGATTGTGCCGCAACCCGTATTTCCGAGTTTGTCGAGCTCGTTTTCGGCCAAGACAACCATGCCGCCAATATGACTTACATCGAAAAGACCCTTGGCAAGGATTTGGAATCCTATTTCGCCAAGGACTTCTATGTCGACCACAAAAAGCGTTACCAGAACCGCCCAATTTATTGGCTCTTCTCTTCTCCAAAAGGCGCGTTCCAAGTGCTGGTCTATATGCACCGCATGACTCCCTTCACCGTTGAGCGCATCCGCAGCAAATACCTGCTGCCTTACATCGAGCGACTCACCAACAAAATCAATGAGATGAATGCCAGCATCCTCAAACTCACCTCAGCCCAAGCCCGCACCCTCCAAAAAATGGAACGCGACCTACAGGAGTGCCGTGAGTACCACGACCTGCTGCACCCAGTAGCGAACCAAAACATCGCCATCAATCTCGATGATGGTGTGATGGTCAACTACGCTAAATTCGGCACAATACTTGCTAAATTGAAATAATAACACAAAAAAACTATATTATATGCAACGCTTTAGAAACATAACTATTCAATGCGAAAATGAAGATGACGCAATGCAAATGCTTCAGGCAATCATGTTAGCATGTAATAAGCCGCCATTCGTCTATGAAAAAGATGATGAAAGGTTTCTTAAAGATAAGACAATCCGCATTATTTCGACCCATGCAAATACTACAGAAGCAGTAATAATAGTGATTGCAAGTGGCTCAGATGTAAAAGTAATCAATATCATTCCTCATAAACGCTCGATTCTCCGGATTGATAAAAACGAGTACAATACTATAATGGATTACTTTAAGAAAGAGGTGATTGATGAGATAGTAAAAGACAAAGCTATCGATTTCCCTCCCGCAGAATACACGATGGAATCATTGATACCAAAATCATATCAACAATTAGACAGGTGGGTCTCTTGTCCGGGTGCTCCTGATGCCCCATTTTCTCACCAAAGTGATCTTAATCGTTGGTTTGATTTTGTGATAGCATTATTTTTGAATGATGAAAGAGACAAACTCTCCTCTGGTGATTTGGAGCAATGGCTTGAAGAAAAAAGGTGGGAAGAGGAAGTAATTGAAGAAACAATTTTGCATTATGAGCATGATACTGACCTTCTTGCCTATTATTATGAAAAATTCAATATGGACAAACCTTTCATAACTTTTTCAGATACTCTAATAAAAAGAGAAGGTGAAGGTAGAGTAAATTTAGTATTTGAGGTTCATGAACAAGACATCATTTCTTTTGTTCCAGAATATGAGAAAACAAATCCATAAAACCTGAATCGATGATACCAATGTTTAGTTTGATTAACATAAGTGCTACACAAATCAATACAATTGTAACGATTGTGTCTATTATTTGTACTATTGTAACCGCAATTTGCGCATATAGAGCAAAAAAAATAAAAAATGAACTATTAGAAAAACTAAACAGTTTTGAAATAGTCTCATATAAAGACAGGTTGCATAAACTATATTTAGATTTATCATCGAAGATTCGTTTGAAGAACTGGAATCAAGGAGGAAAAAACAATGACCTTCTAACAAATCTTGATAAGGAGTTGCGAGATTTCAACCAATTCAAAGGAAAAATACCATCAGAAAAACAAGAGTCTCTTAAGACAACAATTAACTCGGCGTTACAACATTTGGACTCAGTATGTCAAGGTTATACTTATTCAACAACTCCTCTATTAAAAGATTTGGATATAATCGATGAGAACCTGAATTCAATATGCAATGAATTGATGTTTAAGTAACAATTCTCCCATGCAAGAAAAAATCTACAAATACTTTGACCTAAACCCCAATCTCCACGTCCTGTTCGTCTTCAGCTTGGAAACCAAGGCCGACGAGCTCGACAGCTACGAGTGGAAGCCTGGCTACCGCTACGAGAAGTTCAATGGGGCTTGGTTCAACACCAAGTATAAAATCCTCAACGATTGGAAAGATGAGCGCATCATCCTCGCTTTCGAAGGGCTGCGCCCTTCAACTCAGGCTCAGATGATGCAGTTCCCCTTGATGGACATCCTCGCTACGAACACCGACTTCCGCGACGACGACTACGAGGCCTTCATGCAACAGTACAACATCAGTGGCCAATACACCACCTTCATTCAAAAGCATGTCGGTGAAATGCAGCTGAAAAAGTTCCAGTCCATCTTCAAAGACTGTTTCAGCAGCAACTTCAATGAGGATCTTGGCTATCGTGGCCTGTTGTCTGGGTATCTTGGCCTCGAAAAAATGCTGGATTGGGATTCCATTATTATCCGTCTCATGCTCCTCGATGTGCAGCCCGAAGATACCAAGCGCGACGCTTTCTATCGTCGTTTAGTGGCAAACCCTGATGTGGCCAAGTACCTACAGCAAAAGTTGAAATCCATCTTCAACGTCGGCTATCTCGAAAACCAGCCCGACCGTCGCTTTGCTCCGGTAGCCGAGTCGATGAAATACAATGCCATTCTTCAGAAGATTATCGTCGATGAGAAGCACGACACTTATTGCGCCTACAAAATTGACAACGCTTTCCAACTCAATCGAATCAACCGCATCATGGCTCTTGCTTTCAGCGATAAGACCATTGCCAAAAGCTTTGAGTCGGCTTTGCTTTCCCTTTCTGTCAAAATCAAGGAGCAAAGCATCATAGATTGTTACGGCACCGAGGCTGAATACTACTACATGCCTGAAACTATGTGCTGGCCAATCCTCCAGCAGTTGGTGGCTGACCACCTCTATACCAACAATGATTGGCTCATTGAGCGTTTGCATCAATTGCGCATCAAACAGGACAACAATCCACAAACTATACCTGCCATCAATTTTGTTTCTTTTGTGGCTTACTATTATAAGAAGACTGCTGAATACCCTTCGCTAAAATTCAACTGTCCCGAGGATTACATCAGACGTTATGTTGCCGAACTTTATTGGGTTGATACTTATTATCGTAAAGCGTTAAATGGTTTCGATGAAATCTCCAAAACGGTTCCTGTTTACGATGGAATGATTACAGTGAAACGCCGTCTTGATGCCGATTATGCGCAATTCGCGAACAAACTCAATCTTGAATGGGTCAATTGCCTGTCTGAGCAGGGAGGAGGGCTGACTGGTCTAAAGGAAATGCACCTGCAACAAAATTTCTATGCAGATTTCTGCGCTCCGCATACAGAGAAGATGGCCGTTATCATCTGTGATGCACTTCGCTACGAGATTGCAGCCGAAATCATGGGTGAAATTGCCAAGCGTCGCCGTCATGTGGCGGAACTTGACTATGCCATTGCCATGCTTCCCACCGAAACAAAGTATTGCAAGCAAGCTCTTTTGCCCTATAAGTCATTGATACTTTGTCATGATGCTTCAATGCTAGTCGATGGCAAATACATCAATACCATAGACGACCGTACAGCGCAAGTAAAGAAATACAACGAGAACGCAGTTTGCTATAGTTTTGCCAATTTCGACAAGAAAAACAGCGATGAGAAGCGTGAGATGTATAAGAATCAACTTGTTATTGTGTTTTACGATGACATCGACGAAAGCGGCCATCAGGCCAGTACTCGAACACAGGTCCTTTCTATAGTCAACCATACGATAGCAAGTCTTGTCGATGAGATATATTCCATCCTGTCCTCCTACAATATCACAGACGTATATCTCACAGCTGACCACGGCTTTCTTTACAACGACATTGATTTTGCCGAGAAAGACAAAATCGGCATTCCTGACAATACTTTGGAACAAAAAAACCGCTATTATCTCACTTTCAATAACGAACCACGCGAACACATCGCCAAGTTTAAACTGTCGGAGGTGTCGAATATGTTGGAAGAGGAAGAAAAAGATGTTTTTGTAGCTGTTCCCAAGGGTACCAACCGCTTTTACGCTCATGGCGGTGGTTATGGCTTTACTCATGGAGGAGCTTCACTTCAAGAGTTGGTTATTCCTGTGCTTCATTGCTCGCAGCAGCGTTCTGATGAGCGTATGGAAGTTACAGTTGCTTTAATGAACCGCAAGTTGTCTATGACGTCAGGTCGTATAAAGATTACCCTTGTTCAATTGGAGCCTGTCTCAATGACTCATAAGAAGGTGGATGTTATTTGTGCTCTTTATTGCAACAAAGAACTTGTTTCTTCCGAGCGTCCAATATCGCTTGATGCAACAGGCGAACTGCCCCAACGTATGTTTGAGGTTGACCTAATCCTTACCAAACAGCCTCAATCTAACATTCTGGAGCTTTGGGTTTACAAACCGGAAGACCCAATGAATCCGATTATACGCGAAACCGTAACAAATAATACGTTGATTGCACGCGACTTTTAGTTTTAAATCAATATTTTTGCTGATTGAAATAAAAACGAAACCGAATGACAGAAAAAGACTTGCATGAATTATTAGTCTCCGACGAGAGTTACCGTATAGAAAGAACAGTTTCCACTGGTAATATGGATAAGTTTCAGGAAGCCATCTGTGCTTTCGCCAACGATTTGCCAGGCAGTCGTAAGAAAGGTTACTTATTGATTGGCGTTACTGACGAGGGACAAATCAGCGGCTTGAAAGTGGATGACGCTTTGATGAAAAAAATCAGCAGCATCCGCTCTGAGGGCAATATCCTTCCTCTGCCTATGATGACCACCGAAAAAGTGAGTACGGCAGAAGGCGACGTGCTGGTGGTGGAAGTGACTCCTTCGTTCGACACGCCTGTACGTTATCGTGGCCGAACTTTTGTCAGGATTGGTCCGCGTCGCGACATTGCCAGCCTTGAGGAAGAAAGAATCCTCACTGAACGTTGTGCGGCAAGTCTGCCTACCTTTGATACTCGCCCTTGTCGAGAAGCTACCATTGATGATATTGACACAGCAACCATCGTTAGTGAATATCTTCCCAAAGCAATTAATCCAGAAACTCTTGACAACGATACCCGCCCCCTTAAAGAACAACTTGCAGCATTGCATTTGTTTAACCTTCAATGGAATTGCCCAACCTACGCGGCACTCATTATGTTCGGGAAAGACCCGAAATACTTCATGCCCGGGGCTTATATCCAGTTTGTTCGCTTTAAGGGTAACGACAACGGTGGCGAAATTCTCAATGAACGTCGATTTGAGGGTTGTCTCTACAAGATGCTTCCCCAACTGGAGAATTTTATCCGTGATGGCATCGTTACCAAACGCCCCATTCCGGTTAGTATTCTCAGGGAAAAGGATGTTATGAATTACCCGTTCAAAGCTTTGCGTGAGCTGCTGATGAACGCAGTCATGCATCGTGACTACCAGTCGAACATGCCCACACGTCTTTATCAGTATGACCAACACATCGAGATTATGAATCCTGGAGGACTGTATGGTCAGGCTCGTCCAGAAAACTTCCCATTCGTGAACGACTACCGCAATAGCGTAGTGGCTGGAATGATGCGAGTTCTTAATTATGTCAATATGTTTAATCACGGCATCACTGATGTTCAGGATCAATTGAAAGCCAACAACAGCCCGGAAGCCGAATTCAACACAGGTTATGTCACTGCTTTCAGTGCCATTGTTAGAGAGCCGAATTTGGTGGGCTTTACTGTGGGTGGTAAAGTTGATAATAAAGTTACATCAATTGATTATCAAGAGTTTATAAAAGAACTTTACCAGAACTTTACCAACCTTGGTAAAGTAAATGATAAAGTTGTCATGCTGATGCTTTTGCTCAATGAGGGCCAAGTATCGGTAAAGGAAATGATGGATGCGCTCAATATGAAATCGCGCATGACTTTCGACCGAATGGTATTGCGACCATTTTTGGATGCCGACTTGATAGCTCCCCTATATCTGAATAAACCACATCACCCTAAACAGAAATATACTTTGACCAAAACGGGTTTGGAATGGCTGCAAAAAATGAAAAACACAAAGGTATGACGCTACAACACAAAATACTCGACTCATTCATCGGCAAGGTAGTCCGCAAAGATCTTGCCTTCCAAGTCAAGGGCAACCTTCCTGTGCCTACATACGTTCTTGAATATCTCCTTGGCCAATACTGCGCCACCGATGACCCAGAGGCTATAGAGGAGGGTTTGGAGAAAACCAAACAAATCATCCGCACCAACTACGTGCATCGTGCTGAGGCCGAAGAAGTGAAAGGCAAAATCCGTGAGGCTGGTCGCTACCGCATCATTGACAAAATCTCCGTTTTACTCAATGATAGGGCAGACCAATACGAAGCCTCTTTTGCCAACCTCACCCTCACCAACATTCCCATCGGCACCGAGTATGTCCGCAAGAATCCTAAGCTGCTTTCCGGCAATGGTGTTTGGTGTATCGTGGATGTGGGATACATTCCTGGCGATGATGTCAAATTCCGTTGGGAAATACAGAATTTGAAACCTATTCAAATCTCCAACATTGACTTGAACGACTATATCGCCAAACGCCAGGAGTTCACCACCGATGAATGGATAGATTTCCTCATTCATACCGTAGGACTCAATCCTGATATTCTCAATCGTCGTGAAAAGTTTATCATCCTTTCACGCCTCTTGCCCCATGTTGAGAACAACTTCAACTTCATGGAGTTGGGTCCGAAGGGGACGGGCAAGTCCCATGTGTTTCAGGAACTGTCACCTTACGGAGTCTTGGTCAGCGGAGGAGATGTCACTTCAGCACGTTTGTTCGTCAAGATGTCAGGCAACAAGGAAATCCTTGGTCTCGTTGGTTATTGGGATGTGGTTGCATGGGATGAGTTCGAGCAGCAGAAAGGCAAGCAGATAGATTCCGTCATGATTGACACCATGCAAAACTATCTGGCCAACAAGTCCTTCAATCGAGGCAAAGCCACTCATGAAGCCACCGCATCGATGAGCTTTGTGGGTAACACCAAACACACGGTGCCTTTTATGCTCAAAAACTCACACCTCTTCGAGTCCATTCCCAGTGCTTTCCAGAAAGGAGCTTTCTTAGACCGCATTCACCTCTACAATCCTGGCTGGGAAATCAAGATGCTGAAGAAAGACTCCTTCAGCAAGAGTTATGGCCTCATCACAGATTACATTGCAGCCGTACTACACGAGCTTCGCAAGCTGGACTATTCAGCTGATTTGAAGAAATACGCCACATTCAGCACAACACTATCAGAGCGTGACCACAACGCCATCCGTAAAACCTTTTCCGGCTTGGTCAAGTTGCTCTATCCGGATGGCAACTACACCCTAAAAGAGGCACTTGAAATCATCGACTTTGCTGCTGAAAGCCGCAAGCGTGTCAAAGACCAGCTTTATGTCGTGGATGAGACCTTCAAAGCCGAGCCTGCACAGTTCGAATACACTAAGGTTTCTGATGGCACCAAGGTTCAAATAGAAACTTTGGAGCGTGTTGGCTTGTTTGGTATGCCAACAGCTGAAGAATCTGCCGAAGAGCCAACCAAAGCCGAAGAGGAAGGAAGCAAGCCAGCCAAGCACCTTGCCGCCAAGTCCATCGAAATCCGCCTCAATCAAACAGGCGTTTCCTACAAGACCCTTTTTGCAGACTATCTGCAAACTGCCCATACTGTCGAGATTACCGACCCTTTTATTCGCTTGCCGTATCAGGTCTACAACCTGATTGATTTTATCCAAATGCTCAAAGAGACCAATGATGCACCGGAAGAGTTGAAGGTCATCCTTCATACCAACGCCGACAGCGATGAGGCTGTACCCGAAATGATAGACATCTTCGACAGCCTCCAAGATGATCTACGTTCCTTCAGTATCGATTTTACCTACGACTTCACCGCCGATCACGACCGCAAGATTGTTGCTGATAATGGCTGGTCGATCTTCCTTGGCCGGGGCCTCGACATCTTTGAACCATATCCCAAGTTCACCATGGGCTGCGCCGCCCAAGAAAACCGCCGCTGCCGAGCCTTTTCCGTAACCTACACAAATCAGTAAGAACTATGTCTTTGAGACAGAAACTAGAAGTATCGGATGGTGTGGGACGAATGAAGTGATGTAAGATGACAGTGGGAAGAAGAAGGATGTAATATTGAATTGTTTTTGAATAACAAACGCCGGAGCTAAAACAAAATTATTTACCTTTGCACTTCAAACCTAATGCGAAGTAAGAATATGAAAAACATTGCTACGACCCTTTTCCTGCTGGCTTTGGCACTCTTCACCCATGCTTTTGCCGGCAATCCCGTCACTGTGAAAAGTCCTGACGGACAACTGGAACTGAAATTCGAACTTAAAGACGGTGTGCCTTACTATGCCCTCGATAGAAACAGCAAGCCTGTGGTGCTGCCCTCCAAGATGGGCTTCACCCTCGAGTGGCGCGACGACTTGGCTCACGCTTTTGTGTTGAAAGACACGAAATACAATAGCTTCGACGAGATTTGGGAGCCCGTTTGGGGCGAAGAGGCTCAGATACGCAACCACTACAACGAGATGCTCGTCACCTTAGAGCAGCCCGTAGGCAGTGTGGAAAGCATGGATCACTCTACGGAAAAGAAACCCACCGTGATGCAAATCCGTTTCCGTCTTTATGACGACGGACTGGGTTTCCGCTACGAGTTCCCGATGGAAAATGCTCTCGTTTATTTCTGGATTACTGAAGAGTTGACTGAGTTTGCCATGACTGGCAACCACACCGCCTGGTGGATTCCCGGTGACTATGACACACAGGAGTATAACTTCACCCAGTCGCGTCTGTCGGAGATTCGTAATTTATGGGAGGCTGGTCACAAAGACGGCGGATGGCCTTGGACGGGCTTTTCGCACACTGGCGTCCAGACCGCCTTGCAGATGAAAACCGATGACGGACTCTACCTCAACATCCACGAGGCTGCCACTTTGAATTATCCGACCATGCACCTCAACCTCGATGACAAGACAATGGTGTTTCAGGCTCACCTCTCGCCTGATGCCACAGGCTACAAAGGCCGGCTTCAGGCCCCTTGCACCAGCCCCTGGCGCACGGTGATGGTCTGCGAAACCGCCACCGACGTGCTGGCTTCACGCCTTATCCTCAACCTCAACGACCCTTGCGTCCTGGAAGATGTCAGCTGGATTCACCCCGTGAAATACATGGGCGTTTGGTGGGAGATGATTTCAGGCAAGAGCTCATGGTCGTATACCAACGATTTCCCTTCGGTGAAACTTGGGGAAACCGACTATGCCCACGCCACTCCTAATGGCACTCACGGCGCCAATAACGCTAACGTGCGCCGCTATATAGATTTTGCCGCTGAAAATGGCTTCGATGCCTTGCTCATCGAGGGCTGGAACATCGGTTGGGAGGACTGGTACGCCAAACAGAAGGACTTCGTTTTCGATTTCCTCACCCCTTATCCTGACTTCGACCTGCCGGCTTTGAACAAATACGCCCACGAGAAGGGCATTCGCTTGATTATGCACCATGAGAGTTCGGCCTCTACACAGAACTACGAGCGTTGGATGGAGCAAGCCTATGCGCTGATGAACCAATACGGCTACGATGCCGTGAAAGGCGGTTATGTGGGCACCATCATCCCCTTTGGCGAAGGGCATTACAGCCAGCCTATCAACAACCACTATCACTATGCCATTGTGGAGGCTGCCAAGCATCATATCATGGTGAATTCGCATGAGGCGGTGAGACCTACGGGTCTTTGCCGTACCTGGCCCAATATGATTGGCAACGAGAGTGCAATGGGTACCGAGTTCCGCGAACGCATTAACCCTGGACACACCACCATCCTGCCCTTTACCCGTCTGCAAGGCGGCCCGATGGACTATACCCCTGGCATCTTCGAGACCGATATGGGTAAGATTGTCTCTTGGGGAAAACCCATGAAGACCACCATCTGCAACCAACTGGGCTTGTATGTGACCTTCTATTCGCCGCTACAGATGGCTGCCGACTTTCCTGAGCATTATGCACAGTTCATGGATGCCTTCCAGTTTATCAAGGATGTGGCGGTGGACTGGGATACTTCGCTCTATCTGATGGCCGAGCCTGGCGATTATATCGTCACCGCACGTCACCCGAAACTCTCTACTTTGAACAAAGCCGCCGAAGGTGTCGGGACATTGCGTGATGGCAAGAAAGGTGTGGTTTCCAATGCCACTAAATTCGTCTATGCTTTGCCCGATGATGCAACAGCTGAAGATTTGAAGAACGCCCAGTCGCACGATGTCTGGTACGTAGGTGGTATCACCGATGAGAACGCCCGTGAGGTGACGGTGAAACTGGATTTCCTGAAGCCTAGCGTGAAATACGAAGCGACCATCTATGCTGATGCAAAGGATGCCAGCGGCATTCCTGGCGATGCCTACAATGCACAGGCATACACGATTACCAAGAAAACAGTGACTAACAAATCGACGCTGAAACTCAAGATGGCTCCTTGTGGCGGTTTTGCCGTTTCCTTGAGAAGCCAAGCGGCAATGGGAAAATAAACATAGGGACACCATGAGCTTCTTGGATGACCTTTTCACCATACAATCCACCGAAGTTACCGAAAGTGGCTTTGAGGTGCGGCTGCGTTGCCGTCCCGACCATCCAGTATATCAGGCACACTTCCCAGGTAAACCTATCACACCGGGAGCCTGCCTGTTGCAGACAGTTGGGCTGTTGCTGCAGCGGCAAACAGGTCGCCCCCTGTATCTGAAATCGTCCAAGAACATCAAATACCTCTCCATACTGATTCCGGAGGAGGGTAAAGAGGTGAAGTGTGTTTTCTCCCCTATTGTTGAGAACGGGTCTGACTGCAAGACACAGGTTGTTATAGCAGATGAGCAGACCATTTACTCCAAAATGTCGTTGACCTATAGCTATGAACCCCTCTGAGCCCATAGCGATACCTCTTCGGATGCGGCAGCTGAATGCCTGTGTGGTGATGCCGACTTACAACAACGGAGGTACCTTACAGGATGTGGTGGAACGGGTACTGGCCTATTGTGGTGATGTCATTGTGGTCAACGATGGCTGCACGGATAGCTCGTCTGACCTCTTGGCATCGTTTGGTGACCGTATCACAGTGGTGGACTATGGCCGCAATCGGGGCAAGGGTTACGCCTTGCGACGCGGTTTTGAGAAAGCTCGTGAAATGGGCTTCGACTATGCCCTTACGCTTGATAGCGACGGACAGCATTTCCCCGAGGACATCCCTGTGTTTGTCGATGCTTTAGAAGACTGTCTAAAGGCTATACCGAATCCCGATAAGAACAAGGGGACATTCCCCCTTGTCAACAAAATAATGATTGTCGGCAGTCGCAATTTGAACCAAGAGAATATGCCGAGCGGCAATACCTTCGCCAACAAATTCTCTAACTTTTGGTTTAAGGTACAGACTGGCATCAACCTGCCCGATACCCAGACGGGCTATCGGCTGTATTCCATGAAGAGTCTGCCCTGTTTGGCTTTGCTGACCTCGCGTTATGAGGCCGAACTGGAGCTGTTGGTCTTCTCCGCTTGGCGTGGGGTCGATTTGATTCCTGTCAAGATTAACGTGTTCTATCCCAAGGAAGAGGAAAGGGTGACGCATTTCCGTCCGTTTTGGGACTTCTTCCGCATCAGCGTGCTGAATACCATTCTGTGTATAGTGGCCCTTTTCTACGGCTGGCCCTCAATCCTTATTCGAAAAGCTAGGAGGCGGCATGAATAAGTTCTTCCTTTCCGTCTACGACCGCTTGTCGCATAACAAGCCTTTGTCGATAGCCCTTTTGTTGGTGCTGACGGCTTTGTGTGTGTTTTCGGCTTTGCGTTTGGACTATAAGGAAAACATTGCCGACTTCCTGCCCACCAACCCAGAGAAGGAACGCTATACCTCGGTGTATGACGACTTCAGCAATCAGGGACAGATTACCGTAATTTTTTCTGCCGACACCACAAAACTGGTTGGAAACGAGGCTCTTGATGCGATAATGGACGCTATGGATGCCTTCGAGGCGAACTGGAGAGCCACAGATACCGCTATGCTGGTCAGCGATTTGCGCTGCAAGGTGGATGACAGTCAGGTGTTTGATGCCATAGAGTTCATCCGTGAGAACCCGCCTTTGTTTTTGACGGAAGACGACTATCGCCGCATGGACTCACTGTTGGCCGAGCCAGACTATATAGCCATCTGCATGGGAAACCTCAAGCGGATGCTGGCTATGCCTACGGTCAGCTTTGTGGTCGATGGTGTAAGGGCCGATCCGCTCAATCTCTATGCTCCCGCGTTGCAACGCCTCAATGCCTTAAACCCCACAGCGGGCTATCGTTTGGAGGACGAATATCTCTTCAACGAACAGGGTGACAAAGGCTTTGCTTTCTTTACTACGCCTTTTGCGAGGAGCGATACTCAGGGTAATGCAAAGATTGTGGCTTTGCTCAACCGAGTGATAGAACAAACTGAAGCGGCTGTGCCTGAGGTTCATATCTCAGCTGTGGGGGCTTCTACTATTGCGGTCACCAACGCGCAGCAGATCAAGCAGGACAGTTACCTCTCTGTGACTTTGGCTGTCGTATTAATTTTCGGTATCTTGCTGTTCACAATGGCCCGTAGGCGCAACTTGTTGTGGCTCGGTGTCTCCATCCTCTTTGGTTGGATTTTCGCTCTTGCAGTTATTGCTTTGTTCAAATCAAGTATTTCCATCATCGTGGTGGGCATAGGTTCAGTCATCGTGGGTATTGCGGTCAACTATCCCCTGCATTATCTCGACCACATCAAGCAGCAGCCCGACAAACGCGAGGCGTTGAAGGACGTGATACAACCTTTGGTCATCGGCAATATCACCACAGTGGCGGCTTTTGCCTGTCTCGTTTTCGTAAAAGCAGAGGCTATGCGCGATTTGGGTCTTTTCGGTGCCTTGATGCTGGTGGGTACCATTCTCTTTGTGATGGTGTTTCTGCCTTTGTTTGCGGTAGTACCCAAGAAGACCAAGAAACTCTTTGTGGATGACGGGAAAGCGCCGTCTGAGACTTGGCGCAAAATCAAGCTGTATGCTTTCTGGCCTTTGGTTATCATCACTCTGGTGCTGAGCTATTACAGTCAGGAGACCGCTTTTGATGCCGACCTGCACAACATCAACTACATGACCGAGCAGCAGCAGGAAGACTTGGCTCTGCTGAGCGAGTCGCTTCAGAAAGAGGGCGAGACAGATATGATTTATGTCGTTGCGGAAGCTCCTACCCTGCAAGAGGCTTTAGCAAACAATGAAACCATGATGAAGGATTGTCGTCATTTGCTGTCTGCCGACCCTTCTGTGGCAGTTTCCGGTCCGGATGGACTACTTCCCTCAATAGAGCGACAAAAAGCTTCTATCGCCCTGTGGACGACGTTTTGGGAACAACATTTGGGATTGGCTGATGAGGTCAAACGAGAAGCTGTGAAAGCGGGCTTTACAGAAGAGGCGTTTACCCCGTTTACGGAAGGTATCATGAAATCCTACGAACCTTTGCCGGAAACAGCAATGGAGCCGTTGCGAGCTTTGTGTCAGACGTATACCCTATCTCATGATTCTTTATGGCGGGTGGTCAACTTCATAAGGGTGCCAATGGAGACTTCGGAGGCTGTGAAGGAACAGATTCGACAGGGTCAGGAATCTTCTACTACAAGCTATGCTTTCAGTATCAGTGATGTGGGCAATAACTTGGTCTCCGCTTTGTCTGACGACTTCGACTATATCCTCTACGTCTGCAGCATAGTCGTATTCTTTTTCCTCTGTCTCTCGTTTGGTCGTTTGGAACTGTCGCTTTTAGCCTTCCTGCCCCTTACGGTGGGCTGGATGTGGATTCTGGGCATCATGCACTTGGGCAGCATCAAGTTCAACATCGTGAACATCATTCTGGCCACCTTTATCTTCGGTCAGGGGGATGATTATACCATTTTCATCACCGAGGGACTGCTCTACGAATACGCATACGGAAAGAAGATGCTGAAGAACTACCGCAACAGTGTCATCCTCAGCGGCATCTTGATGTTTATTGGCATCGGTACGCTCATCTTTGCCAAACATCCCGCTATGCGTTCCTTGGCTGAAGTGGCCATCATCGGAATGGCTACGGTGGTCTTTATGGCCTGCTATCTTCCTCCTATTATTTTCAACTGGCTGACGAAGAAGAAAGGTCAACTGCGTGAGGTGCCGCTGACCTTGAAGCGGATAGTTTACACGTTCTGCACTCTTTTGGTGTTTCTCGTGTCCACTTTATTTGTCTTCACCCCGCTGACCCTCCTGTATATCTTGTTAGTGCCTCCGTCGGAGAAGAAACGCTATCGTTATCATCAGATGATTGCTGGGGTGATGCGTCTGGCCTTGAAGCTGTTGCCAGGCGTGAAGTTCCATTTGGACAATAAGGTGGGTGAAACCTTCGAGAAGCCGGCCGTCATTATTGCCAACCACCAGTCGCACCTCGACTTGCTCTGCACGATGATGCTGCATCCCAAAGTGGTGTTGCTGACCACCGACTGGGTGTGGAAAAACCCTGTCTATGGTCTTATCATCCGTTTTGCCGAGTTTTATCCCGTCTCTGACGGATACGACAAGAATGTGGAGCGCCTCAAGAAACTAGTGGCCCGTGGTTATTCTGTGATGGTCTTCCCCGAGGGTACCCGCAGCGAGACGGGTAAGATACTCCGTTTCCATAAAGGGGCTTTCCAGCTGGCACAGGCTTTGGATTTGGATTTGTTGCCCATCTTCATCCACGGAGCGAACCATGTGATGCCAAAGAAGGACTTCGTGCTTCGCGAGGGTCGGCTCTATGTGGAGATAGGGCAACGGATGTCGGCTGAGGAAGTAAAGACCTTTGAGTCGCGAGCGCTGACTTCTTGGTTTCATAAGTATTATCAGGAGCATTTCGAGGAGATTCGTTGCGAGCGTGAGCATACGGAATACGTGCTGCCTTTTGTGCGCTACAAATACATCTACAAAGGCAATGAGGCGGAGCGGGAATGTCGTCGCAATTTGAGGCATATTCTTGCCCATGCTGCTGAGATAGACGCGTTGAAGGCTCAAAGCGTACTGGTAAAGAATAGCGGCATTGGCGAACTGGCTTGGACGATAGCCTTGGTGCATCGCAATATTCAAGTTTATGCGGCGGAAGCCGACGAAGACAAGCATCTGATTGCCTCGCATTGCAGCTATATCCCCGACAATTTGCATTTTGTATTAGACGGACAGGCTTTTCCAGAATGTGAAAAGGTTATTGATAAACAATTGTTGCTGAAATGAAGACATGTGTAATCATAGGAGGCGGTATCGGAGGCTTGGTCACTGGAGCTTTGTTGGCCAAAGAGGGCTATCAGGTGACGGTGTTGGAGAAAAATGCTATCGTGGGAGGGGGCTTGCAGAATTTCAAGCGACACGATGTGAGTTTTCCTACAGGAATTCACATTTTCGGAGGCTTCAATAAAGGCGAAAACCTGCACAAACTGTTTTCCTATCTTGGGGTTTTGGACAAAATCATGCTCTGTGCGACAGATGAAGACGCCTCGGATGTGGTCACGATGATGAGCGAGGGAAAGACTTACCGTCTGCCTCGGGGTAAGGACCGTTTTATCGCCTATCTTTCAGAATGCTTTCCGGCTGAGCAGGCAAATATTGAAGCCTACATCAACAAGCTCTTCGAGCTTTCGGAGGAAGAAGAGTTGTTTTATCTGCGCGAGAACCCAGAGAATCATTTGTCGCATAGTGAAGACTTCTTGGGTTCGGTCAGCCGACTTATGGACCGTTATATTACCGACCCGAAGCTGAAAGACTTATTGACCTATCTCAATCCTTTGTTTGGTAGCGACCCACAGACCACCCCAGCCTATATCCATGCTTTGCTCAGCACGTTGCATATCAATGGTACTTTCCAGTTTGTCAATGGAAGTCAGCAACTGGCAGATGCTTTGTCGGAGGTGATAGAAAAGGCAGGGGGTAGGGTATTGGCTCACAAGGAGGTGGTGAGGATGGCTATTGAGAACCATCAAATCACAGGGGTTTATACCCATGATGGGCAAAGTTATCAGGCCGACAGTTATATCTCCGATGTCCACCCCGATGTGCTGCTGCGCATCATCGACCCTCAGGCCTTTACTGCCGCTTTCAAGACCCGTATCCAGTCGGTACCGGAGACCATGTCCAGTTTCAAGGTATTCATCAAGTTCAAGGACAAAGCCTTTCCTTATCAAAACCATGCCCGTTTTTGTTTGTCGGACGGCAAGGATTGGTCGCAACACCTGATGTTTGTGACCCCGCCCGTTGTCAACCAAGGCGAGTATGCTGAAACAATGGTCATTCTCTCTCCTATGGAGTTCAGCGAAGTGAAAGCGTGGGAAAACACCACTAAGGGAAATCGCGGCGACGAGTACCGACAATGGAAACTCACCATGAAGAACAAAGTGCTTGATAGCATGGAACGCCTCTATCCCCAGTTCCGCGATACTATCGAGTTTGCCTTTGCCGCTTCACCTCTCACCATCCGCGACTATTACGGCAACAAGGAAGGCTCCAACTACGGTTTCCGTAAGGACTGCAACAACTTGATGCTGTCGCAGATGTCCGTAGCGACCAAGGTCAAGAATCTGTTTTTGACCGGACAGAACATTAACATCCATGGGCTTTGTGGCGTTTCCTTGACCGCTATCGAGACGGCTGAGGCTTTGGTGGGACGCAATACGATAGTGCAGAAGATTAATGAAAGCCGATAGCGGAAGGAATAAGGATAAATTGTACTTTTGCAGATTCAAAAAGCGATTTCCATGATTCGCAAACTATTGGCGTTAAGTTTATGGTGCTTCTTTTCGGTAGGGCTTTTGGCACAGGAACGGGTTTTCTTGTGGCAAGATACCCATATACCCTACGGAAATCAGGTGACATTAACGCCTTACGTTGCCGACAACAATGAAACGGGGCTGGCGGTCATTGTGTGTCCAGGAGGTAGCTACAGTTGGTTGGACAAGGAAAACGAAAGCGACAAAGTGGCCCAGTGGCTTCAAGGCAACGGCATCACAGCTTTTGTGCTGCGTTATCGTGTGATAGGTTTTAATGCTTATTTATGGCATTATCGCATCCTGTTCCGAGGGAAACAATATCCTGATATGATTACCGACACACAACGGGCTTTACAATGGGTGCAGGAACATGCGGAAGGATACCATATCGACCCCGACAAGGTAGGTATGATGGGTTTTTCGGCAGGAGGCCATTTGGTGATGTCGGCAGCCTGTTTCAACGAGCACGACTATCTGAAAGCCAACGGTATAAAGACCGAGGTCAGTCTGCGTCCGGCTTTCGTGGCTTCTATCTATCCTGTGGTGACGATGCGCGAACCCTACGTCCACAAGCGCTCACGCAGGGCCTTGCTCAGCGAGCAACGCCACCATGACCCGATGATGATAGACTCCCTTTCTTTAGAATGTCATATTCCAGCCAACTGTCCACCGGTGTTTCTCGTCAATTGTGTCGACGACCCAACGGTGGAATATCATAACTCCGTCCTGCTCGATTCTGCTTTGACTGCTAACGAAGTCAACCACCGCTATATCCAATACCAAACCGGAGGTCACGGCTTCGGAGTTAGCGACGAGAAAGGAACGGCAGAATGCCGCCAATGGAGACAGGAGTTTTTGGAGTGGATAAGGTCCCTGAGTTTATAGAAGGGCCGTCCCAACAACAATTGAACAAATAAACAAACAACCATGATCGACATAGAATACCAATCCGCAGACGAAATCAAAGCCTATCAAGAGGGTTTGCTCCACGAGGCCTTAGTGTATCTTGAAGCCCATTCGCCCTATTACCAGCGGATGTTCAAGAGCTACGGCATCCATATCGACAAGATAGAGCATATCGAAGACCTGGTGAAGATTCCCTTCACGGAGAAGAAGGACTTGCAGCTGTTCAACGACGAGTTTCTCTGCTGCCCGAAAGCGAAGATTATCGACTATATCACCACCTCAGGCACCCTTGGCGACCCTGTGACTTTTGGCTGTACCGAAAAAGACTTGCAACGTCTGGCCTACAACGAAAAGAAATCGTTTGAATGTGCTGGGGTGCGACCTGGTGATGTAGTACAGCTGATGACCACTTTGGACAAGCGTTTCATGGCGGGACTGGCTTATTTCTTGGGTCTGCGCGAATTGGGTGCAGGCGTCATCCGTGTGGGCAACGGCATTCCTGAGCTGCAATGGGATACTATCCGGCGCATCAAGCCCGACACCATCATGTGTGTGCCTTCGTTCATCCTGAAGCTGATACAATATGCCGAAGAGCACGGCATCGACTATAAGAGCAGCAGCATACGCCGTATCATAGGCATAGGCGAGGGACTGCGTGAGCAGAACTTCGACCTCAACCTCTTGGGACGTAAAATCAGGGAGAAATGGGATGTACAGCTTTTTGCCACCTATTCCTCAACGGAGATGGGTGCCACTTTCTCAGAATGTGAATATGGTTTGGGCGGTCACGTGCACCCCGAACTAATCATAGTGGAAATCATAGGCGACGACGGACTCCCTGTTCCTGACGGACAGCCGGGTGAGATTGTGGTGACCACCCTCGGAGTAGAGGCTATGCCTCTGCTGCGTTTCCGCACGGGCGACATCGCAGCCAAGATTATTGAGCAATGCCCCTGCGGACGCAATTCCTTCCGACTCACTCCGCTCGTGGGACGCAAGAACAATATGATCAAGTTGAAAGGCACCACGCTTTATCCTCCGGCTATTAACGACGTGCTTGACAACACGGACTATGTGGAGAATTACGTGATAGAGGTACGCCAAAGCGAAGCCGGTACGGATGATGTGCTGGTGAAAATCGGCTTGAAATACACCCCCGACTTCGATGTGGTCAAAACGTTGAAGGACAGCTTCCGTTCGCGTATCCGCGTGGCTCCTGCCATCGAAATACATCCTGTGGAGGAAATCCGGCAGATTAACTATCCCGCCAAGAGTCGCAAACCCATTAAATTCATCGATTTAAGGAACAAGTGATGACTAATTTCGACGACATCAGACCGTATAATGCGGACGAGATTCCTGCGGCTATCCAACGTATGGCCGATAGCGAGGTGATTCCCGCTATTGCGCAATATCTTAATGTTCCCGCCGAAGTGCTTCGTGAGCGTATCCGCAGCATCAAAACCCTTAAGGAATTTCAGCTGGGATTGCTCAAAGAGGTGACTGATGATTTGCTGAAAAAGACCACAACGCAATTTGATTGGTCAGGGGTGGAAAACATTGACGAGAAGAAACCTTACCTGTTTGTTTCCAACCACCGCGACATCGTTCTTGATGCTATGTTGTTGCAGTATATCCTGAATGAGGCGGGGCAAAACACTTGTCAGATAACGTTCGGCAGCAACTTGATGTGCCATCCTTTTGTCATCGATTTCGGCAAGATTAACAAGATGTTCCGCACGGAGCGTGGCGGTACGCCTAAGGAGTTTTACAGCAGCATGATGCACATGTCGGAATATATGCGCCATGTGATTACCGAGGAGCATGAATCGGTATGGATAGCCCAGCGTAACGGACGCACCAAAGACGGTATTGATGCCACCGACCCTGCTATCATCAAGATGTTCGGGATGAGTCGCAGGGACGATAGGGTGGCTTCGTTGGCGGAGCTGAACATCGTGCCTGTGGCGGTTTCATACGAATGGGAGTCATGCGACAAACTGAAGACTTTGGAGCTTTATGCTCGCCATAAGAACGGACACTATGAGAAAAAGTCGGGTGAGGACCTCAACAGCATCCTGACGGGCATTATGCAGCCCAAGGGAAGGGTGCATTTCCATATCTGTCCCAAGGTCACCGAGGAGGATTTAAAAGCCTTGGACGATTGTCCTTCGGGCGAGTTCTATAGACGAGTGGCCTCCCTGATGGACAGCCGCATCAATCCCCATTTCCGACTCTGGCCCAACAATTACATTGCCCATGATTTGCGCAGCGGCACCGAAGCCTACGATACGCATTATACGAAAGAAGAAAAAGCTTCGTTTATCCGATATATGGATTGGATGAACGACCATCCCGACTTGAATCGTTCAGAATTGGAAGCGATTTTCTTGGGGATTTATGCCAATCCGATAGATGTAAACACTAGATAGTATGGTAGCGAAACATGGATAAAGCATTCAAAGAAACATCTCGTTGTGCTGTGATAGGGCACGGTAGCTGGGCGACAGCGCTTGTCAAGGTGTTGACGAGGAATGAGCCGACAGTAGGTTGGTATGTGCGTAATGCCGAGGTTTTAGAGTCATTGCGTAACGAAGGCCGCAATTGTCGTTATCTCTCTGAACTTGAGTTTGACAAGAACCGAATCCGTCTTTCCGACGATTTGAATGCGACGGTTTCTGAAGCCGACGTCATCTTTTTAGTGATGCCTGCGGCGTATCTGAAAAGCTATCTTTCCGATTTGCAGGTCTCTTTGAAGGAAAAGATGGTGGTCTCAGCCATCAAGGGCATCCTCCCTGACGAAAACCTGTTTGTTACAGCATATCTGAAACAATACTACGGTCTTTCCGAGGAGCGGTTATGCCTGCTCTGTGGCCCGACCCACGCTGAAGAAGTGGGGCATGGACAACTCACCTATCTGACTTTGGCTTGTCGTGATGTGGTGAATATCCGTGCTGTAGGTGAAAAGCTGAGGGCTCCGTTTATCAAAATCAGTTGTCAGAAAGACGTTGATTATTTGGAACGTTCCTCGGTGCTGAAGAACATCTATGCCATTATGGTGGGCATTGCCGTAGGCTTGGGTTATGGCGACAATTTCATCTCCGTCTTGGTGTCGAACTGTATCAAGGAAATGTACTATCTGCTTGACCCTCAGAGTGTCAATGACCTCACCAGGTTCAATCCTTCCAATTTCTTTGGTGACCTTTTGGTTTCGTGCTATTCGAGCCACAGCCGCAACCGTCAGTTGGGTATGCTGATAGGACGGGGCAATACGGTAAAGACCGCCTTGAATGAGATGACGATGGTGGCAGAGGGTTATTTCGCCTCCAAGTTGGTGGCCACCTTTACCGCTGAACAACGCAAACGGATGCCCATAGCGGAAACGGCCTACGGCATCTTGCACGAAAACCGTCCTGTCCGCAAGGCGATGAAGGATTTGGAAGACAAACTGAATTAATCTTCAGGTGTCAAAGCTGCAATCATCTCGGCGATCTTGGCTTTCACGTCATCGACAAAATTGTCAGGGTTGAGGTCGGCCTTGAAGCTCTTGTCGCGAGTGGCAAACTCGATGGCATTACGCTCTAAGGTCTTCGGGCTGACCACGATGCGCAGCGGCACACCCAACAAGTCGGCATCGGAGAACATCACGCCGGCGCTGATGTTGCGGTCGTCGTAGATCACTTCCACCCCCGCCTTCTTCAAGTCTTCATATACCTTATCGGCCACGTGGCGCACATTCTCGTCGGCCACACGCAGGGCGCAGACCTGCACCTGCCAAGGGGCGATGGTGATGGGCCAGATGGGACCGTAGTCGTCGCGGCTCACCTCGCAGACCGAAGCAATCAAACGACCCACACCGATACCGTAGCAGCCCATGATGGGATACTTCAGCGTGTTGTCGCTGTCGAGGTACTGCATGTTCATCGAGACGGTGTATTTCGTGCCGAGTTGGAAGATGTTACCCACCTCGATACCGCGGCTGATGGTGATGCTGTGCTTGCCGCAGACGGGGCAGATACCGCCTTCGGTGGCTTTGGCCACGCTGTCGTATTTCACTTCACCCAAGTCGCGGGCCATATTCATGCCCTTGTAGTGGTAGTTCACCTTGTTGGCGCCTGCCACAAACGAGTTCAAGGTCTTCAGCGATTCGTCATAAACAACGGTAATGCCCTCAGGCAGACCCTTAGGTCCGATGAAGCCGGCGCAGATACCCATCTCGGGAGTGACAGTAGCGGCATGCACTTCAGCGCAGAGCAGGTTGCGGAGTTTGGTCTCGTTCACCTCAAGGTCGCCGCGCAGGAAGACGATGACCAGGCTGTCATCCACATTGCGTTGGTACAAAACAGCCTTGCAGGACTGCAGGGGCGATTTGTGCAGGAAGTTGCACACTTCTTCGATGGTCTTTTGGTCGGGGGTGTAGACCTCTTCCAAAGGCTCGATGGGATATTCCTCATTGTGGACGATGCAGTCAGCAGCCTCGCTGTTGGAGCGGTAGCCACACTCGGGGCAGATGACGATGGTGTCCTCACCGATGTCGGTAAGCAGCATAAACTCATGGGAGACGCGGCCACCCATCATGCCTGAGTCGGACTTCACAGCCACCACCTGCGGTACGCCGCAGCGGGAGAAGATACGCTCGTAGGCACGATAAGCTAAGGCGTAGTATTGTTCCAGGTCTTCCTGTGAGGTATGGAAGCTGTAGGCATCCTTCATGGTGAACTCACGGGTGCGGATAAGACCGCCACGCGAGCGGGGTTCGTCGCGGAACTTGGTCTGAATCTGGTAGATCATGAAAGGATACTGCGTGTAGCTCTTAGCGGCATCGCGGGCCAGCTGTACAGCGGCTTCCTCGTGGGTCATGCCCAGCACCATGTCGATGCCGTTGCGGTCCTTGAAGCGGAGCAGCTCCGAGCCGATGCTCGTGTAACGTCCCGACTCCTGCCACAGCGTTCCCGGCATCACGACGGGGAACATCACCTCTTGTCCGTCGATGCGGTCCATCTCCTCGCGGATGATGTTTTCTATCTTTTTCGCGATGCGCTTGGTCGGCATGAAGAAGGAAAACAGGCCGGTGCCCACCGACTTGATATATCCACCGCGCACCATAAGTGCCTGACTGTCAAACACGCAGTCGGCAGGTGCCTTTTTGAATCTCTCACCCAGTAATGTAGCTACTTTCATATCTCGTTGACTTTAGTTTGTTCTGTGAATCGGGCTGCAAAGGTAGAGAAAAAAACTCACTAAAACAGAATGGACAGCGCAAAAAATCGGCTTCAAGGTCGGTTCTATGGACAACGGACCGAGAGGAAGCAGAGGTCGATGGGGAATCGGCAACGATACACTTCATCCGAAACTACGCCAATGAGAGAAAAGGCATGTTGCTGCGAGCGAAAAGGCATGTTGCTCTCAGCGAGAAGGCTTTTCTCTCAGATTAGCACAAAAAAGGCTTTCCAAGGTTTGACAAAAACGCTCTGTATACCCCATTTCCTGCAATCAAATTGGCCTTTTTGCTGCAAAGCATCCTCTAAATGAGGTCTGAGGGATGTTTTTTTGAAACGCTTTCATGCACGAAAGGAAGGGGAAAAGCATCGGAAAGAGGGGCTTTTATACGTTTTTTAGGCCTTTTAGAGGAGAGTTTTGAGACGATTGTTGTCTTTTTAAGGTTCGGAGTATCGGTAACCGATGATTTGCTGATATCGTATCTCGTTGTCTTGCTGCTTTTTAGGTAAAAAGTAATGTCCAAATCTTCCAGATTCCAGTTCTTCCAGTTTTTTTTCAAGGTTCCAAATCCCTTCTAATAATATATATATCTATCTAAATATTAAGCATTTATATAATCCTAAAAAGGGTATTTGTCCATCTTTTTTTAATTGGAAGAACTGGAAGTGGAAGGAATATTCAGCACAGGTCTCTATCCTTTCCTTAATGATTTATAGCTACTTAAAAAACTATGATGCTGATATTGTGCTGTTCAGCAGTCTCAGTCTCAGAGTCTCAGTTGTTTTATAAGGCACCCCTTAACCTTGCTAACTATTCTCAAAAAAAATAATTTGGCTTATCGCCAAAAATACTTATTTTTGCACTTGATTTATGAATTACAACATAACACCATCAGAAATTATGGATGGATTCAAGAACATAGAAATAAAAAACTTCAGGGGGATTGACCATCTGACAATTAATGATCTTTCCCGTGTGAATGTTTTCCTTGGACAGAACAATTCTGGAAAAAGCTCGATATTGGAGGCTGTTCTCCTGCTTACGGGTATGTCCAATCCAGATGCTCCGCAAAATCTGAACAGGATTAGAACAAGGAATTATTACACCAATTTCAAGGATATTTTCTATTTGTTCCATAACATGGATCTGAAGACAACTCCCGAGTTCATAGCACAACAAGTTGATGATGAAGAGCGGAGGCTTCGGCTTCAAATGACCTACGTGTTCGATGAACAAGCTGTGCCGAGTCAGACGGGAGGAATGAATGGGATGCTTCCTGTTTCCGAGACAAAGACCTTTTTCAATACGTTAGAAATGGCTTTTGAAACTCGTGCAAAAGGAGTGGTGAAAGAATACCATAGTTCCATGACGGTAAAACCCGATGGCATGGTGTCAAACAAAAAGATTGCTGAAGATTATTTGGAAAAATACGGTACCGTTTTCCTGACCGCAGATCTTTGGGGAATTAATCTTGCCGCTACACTATCAGAGCTTTTCAAGCGAAAACAAAAAAATGTGATATTGGAACGTCTTGTTCATTTCGACAATCGAATTATCGATGTTGATATTCTTCAAGACGACATCTATGTTGACTTTGAAAACATGGCGGAAAAGTTGCCTCTTCGGATGACGGGCGACGGAATGCGCCGCTACCTGAATATCGTGGCAGCTTCTGCCAACCCGATGAACAACATCATCTTGATTGATGAAATCGACAACGGCCTGCATTATTCAGCCTACAAGAAACTTTGGGAAGCCATCTTTGCCTTAGCTACCGACACGAACAAACAAGTATTTGTGACCACCCATAGCAAGGAAACGCTTTATAGGTTGAATGAGATGCTTGAAGAACATTCAGAGTATCAGGATGCGTTGCGCCTCTATACGATAGAGAAGACAAAGCTGGAAGGGCATCAGGCATATAAGATGACTTACAACGGTTTGCATGAGGCGTGTGAGAATGATGTTGAATTGAGAAGTATTGTGCTATGAGAAAGGATGTCAATATCTTTGTCGAGGGAATAGCCGATGCTCGGTTCTTCAAGCAGTATATCTATCATCTGTTTGGTGAAGAAGTAGCGGACGAGCGCTTAGTTAGCTTAAAAGGATGGAACAACTTAAAAACGGAAGCCTCTGTTCTTCGTATGCGTTCCATGTCGGCCAATGGCGGCATTAACCTTGTCTTTATCGATGCTGACAAGGACTTTCAGAACCGAAAAGGCGAGATTGAAAAGTGGAAGCAGACGAACGGTGTCGAGTTTGAGTTATTCTTACTGCCCAATAACAAAGACAAAGGCGCTTTGGAAGACTTGTTGGAAAACATCATTAATCCGAACAATCGGCCTATTTTCGGTTGCTGGGAGGACTACGAGAAAGAACTTGTGAGATTGGATATTCCTGGCCGCACCCCACCGCCTTTAACCACACCCGCCAAGAAAACCAAGATTTATGGGTATCTTGAGGCGTTGCTTGGCGAAACAAAGAGTCAAAAGGAAATGATAAAAGAGGCTAATCGTGACTACAAGAACACCCAGCATTGGGATTTGGATGCGGAGTATTTGGGGACGTTGAAGGAGTTTTTAATAAGTAAGTTGCCAGATTGACCATGGAAAAAGTAAAACAACATAAAAGGCGCGGGAAACTTCCTAAGATAGAAGTTGTTGACCTATTCTGCGGAATAGGCGGCCTAAGTTATGGCATGAAGTCCGCGGGGTTCAATATTCTGGCGGGGTACGATTTGGATTGGACTTGCCAATATGCATACGAAACAAACACGGGCGGAAAGTTTTTTTACAAAGATGTAAAATCGGTAACAGGCGACGAAATCAAGAATCTTTATTCAAAGAAAAAAAACACTATTCGTGTCCTTGCTGGATGCGCACCTTGCCAGCCGTTTTCTTCGTATGCTCACACAAATAAAAACAAAGACGAGAACAAATATAATTTATTATACGAATTCGGACGTTTGGTAAAGAAGGTTCAGCCCGATATCGTTACGATGGAAAACGTACCCGCAATAGCCGCTTTTAAGTTAAAATCAGTATTGGCGGATTTTGTAAAGCTGTTACAAGAAGAAAAATACCAAGTTAAATACCAAGTCGTGTATTGTCCAGATTATGGCATTCCACAAACCCGAAAACGTTTGGTATTATTAGCTTCTCGTCTAGGTACAATCCAATTGATCCCCCCAACACATAAAAAAGAAGAATATGTGACTGTTCGCGACGCAATTGAAAAACTGCCACCATTAAAAGCAGGAGGAGCCTGTCCCTCAGATCCTTTACATAGATGCAGAGCTTTGTCAGATTTGAATATGAGAAGGATCCAAGCCACCCCTTATGGCGGTAGTTGGAAAGATTGGCCAGAAGAATTGTTGTTGGATTGTCATCAAAAAACAGGCGGCAAAAGTTTCGGTAGTGTTTATGGTCGCATGGTATGGGATGAACCAGCCCCAACCATGACCACACTTTGCACAGGCATTGGCAACGGCCGTTTTGGACATCCCGAGCAAGACAGAGCAATCTCCGCTCGAGAAGCAGCCTTGTTTCAGACATTCCCTTTGACATACAAATTCTTCCCAAACGAACAAGAGGTGTCTTTGTCAAAAGCATCTCGTTATATTGGGAATGCTGTGCCACCAAAATTGGGTATGGTTATCGCAGAGAGTATTAAGCAACATGTTAGAACGCACAAATAAAAGATATGGATGAAAATCAAGTATTAAAATGGCGATTTGATGTTAGCACATTCCGACTAATCGGGCGTGACCTGATAACAGACCGAGTTACTGCTTTGTTTGAACTCGTAAAGAATTGTTATGATGCGAATGCAACGGAAACCACTATTGTTTTTAACAATGTGGGGTTAGAAAAAAACGGCGAATCATCTATAATTATAAAAGACAACGGCATTGGAATGTCTTTTGCTGACATTAGAGACAAATGGATGGTCATTGGCACTTCCAATAAACGTTCCAATCCTTATAGTCCAGAACCGTTTAATAGAAAATGTGTCGGCGAGAAAGGCATTGGAAGATTTGCAGTTGATAAATTAGGAGATAAAGTAAATATAACTACTAAACAAGTTGGAAAAAACCAGTGGTTAGATGTCGAAATAGACTGGGAGGCCTATTATAAACAAAGTGCAGAGAACCATGATATAAAGCTTTTTACAGATATAGAAAATCATTATGAGTTTCATGATTCAGAAAATCAAAATGATCATGGAACGACATTAACAATAACAAATGTTAGAGAGATTTGGTTGGAGAGTGATATAAAACGTTTTGTTGAAGAAGCAGCTAAATTGGTTTCTCCTCTTGCCAACATGAGTTATCCCATGCAAATTAAGGTTGTTGCACCAGAGTATGGAATAGAGACAATTGCAACAAAGAATCTGGACGATGTAAATATAGCAACAATTGATTTCTCTCTGGATTTTAATCTTTCAGCAAACACACAGGACACCGCCTATTTCAATGAAGATACGGAGGTAATAGAAATACGAACTATTCCAATAAAATCGTTTGGTGGAATTAAAATGAAAGTGTATTTCTTTGATGATACAGCTCGCCGACGTTATCGTAAAGAATTTCCCAATAATCAGATTGATGGGGTGAAAATTTATCGTGATGGCATTATTACAACACCATTTGCTGAAAATGAATCTGATGATGATAAAAAAAGGGATATTTTAGGAATTGACAAACGATTATGGAAGGATATCTTTGATCGTGTAAGCACTCGTGAAATCATAGGTGTTGTTGAAATTACGAAAGACTATAATCCTATGATTATAGATGCAACTAATAGACAAGATTTTGTTGATAACGAGCAGTATCGCGACCTTAAAGAATTTATCATTACCCAATTAGATGCAATTGAAGGTTATAAGAAGTATTCAAGAAAAAAGAAAAGGAAAGAAAACAACAACACGTTGATGTCTGCTGGCCAAGAGATCCAAAATTTTATCTCTTCGGTTGAAAATATTGCTCAACAGAATCCTAATTTGAAAGACAGTCTGACTCCAGTAGTTGAGCAGGCCAAAAAGACTGGAAAAGCAGTAAGAACTGCAATTAAAGAAAAGAAAGAAGCAGAAGAAGAGTTTGCCAGGAAAGAAAACATTTATATGAGTATTATGTCTTTGCAAGAATATGCGATTCATATTACACATGCTGTTCGTACTACCTTAAATAAAATACGCGATAGAGTGGAATATTTCAACTTGTTCTATCCAGACCCGACGGAAGAAGACATATTTAAACGTTATGCAAAAGAAATGTATATTGAATTTCTGAATGTCAACAAAGTAATAGACTACATGTTGAGTTATTCACAATCCAATATACAACCTGAGGATATTCAACTTGATGAAACCCTAAAAGAAATATTTACTGAGTACAAACCACTATTTGATGCCAATGGTATTACAACGGAGATTATTATCCCTGAAAAAATTATGCTCCGAAATACTCGCCAACAGTTCTTCAGAGATATTTTGCAAAACCTATTAGACAATTCAATTAAAGCTGTAAAAGATTCACCTCAAAAAATCATACGTTGTACTGTTGTAATTGAGAAAGAAAAACTAATCATTATGTTGTCTGATACAGGGTGTGGAATTCCTGAAGAAAAAAGAACTTGGGTTTTTGGTATTTATAACACGACAACCCAAGACCAAGGGGGTGCAGGTATCGGGCTATATATTGTAAAGACTCGAGTGGAGTCTTTGCAAGGCAATGTTTCGATTATTGATAGTGAATTTGGAAACATAGGAACAACTGTCAGAATAGAATTACCATTTAAAAAGTAAAAAAATGAATTACAAATTAGTTTTTATTGACGATAATATGCGTGAAGGGAATGACAATCCCTTTATACGTTCTATAGGTAAATTCAAGAAAGAAGCAGACATTAGTGTGTTCACGGATCCACAGAAGGGTTTGAACTTTGTTCTTGAAAACTTGAACAGTAGGATGATTGTCTTTGTTGACTGTAAATTTGATGGCTATGGACTTCAAGGCATTAACATTCTCAAGCAAATACGTGAACAAACATCTTTGCTTTACATTGTTATGATGTCTGCCAATGCAATCAGCCAAATTGCCGGACTTGATATTATTGAGATGATCAACGAAGACTATATTTGGTTCTTTGATCGTAACAATGGCACAGTAACAGATGCTTGTAATTTAATTGATAAAATTCGCAATTTGTGGACAACACGTTTTGATTGTGTATTGGAACAATGGTTAATTCGTCATCCAGAAGACAATAACAAAGAGGCTTATAGCGAATTGTCCACAGGAAAAACATACACTTGGACAGATATTCTCATTCAGTTACGTCTTCAAACTCCTGTTGGTAAATCGTTTGAACAGAAATTGAATGAGTATTATATCTATCAATTAGATCGTTCAATAAAATAAATCATTCAATAATGTCGAAAATACTAATTGCATATAACAACGCTTTCGGAACCGTATTATGTGATTTCATTGAATCATGTGCAGATATGGCAAAACAGATTTGTATTGATAATGGCATAACGTATTCCTCGGTCTTTCCTCCGAATTTGAATGAGAATAATGTTGGTGCGATGATGCCAGACCATAAACTTTGTGTCATTGTGGGTCACGGGGATGAAGATGGTATTTATAATGAGTGCGATGAAGCCGTTGTCTCTACACACACAACAAATTACAATTTTAATGGAAAAGGATTTTATAGTGTATCTTGTTGTTGTGCCCAAAATCTTTATCCTCATTTAAAGACCATGGGGGTTTTGTTTTTTGTAGGTTACATAGAAGAATTGTGGATAAGGGGAGACAGAACTCCTTTTGTCATCAGTGTTATGGCAGGATTAAAAAGTTTCATGTCAGGTGATAATATTCAAACTGCTAAAAAGAAAATGCTTGAGACCTTTGATGAACAAATAGATATTCTTGATAAAACTAATCCTTGGGCATCGAAAGATTTGCTTCACGACAGAGAAGCATTGATTTTTGAAGGAAGTGATTTTTTATCATTTTCTGATTTGCATTAAACCAAAAGATTACACTGGATTAGTAAAAAAAAGAAACAGTATGAATAAACTTAACATTGGCGACACTTCAGATAATGGCCAAATTACCATAATTGATGAAGACAGAATATGTTACCTCGTAAAATCTACTAGTAAAGGAGCTGTTGGAGTTCGCACAATTTCAAAAAAGCTTTTGGAGGAATACGTTGCCTATTTTGGCAAGCATCCAGATGCAACAGCAAATGATGCAAGAGATGCTCTTAGTGGTAATAGCGATATTGACAGATTTGAATATGGCTATACATCCACTTTGAAAGTAATGGCTCAAATGGTTTTGGGGCAAATAAGTACTACTAACAGCCATATAGAACTCACACATAAAACAAGAATATTATATCCTCTCCAGCAAATTTTCTACGGAGCTCCTGGCACAGGCAAAAGTCACACTATAAATGAAATAACCGAGAAACAACCAAAGGATAATGTTTATCGCATTACTTTCCATCCTGATAGCGATTATTCCACCTTTGTGGGTTGTTATAAGCCTTCCATGAAAAGGCCTGAAAAGATATACACAGAAAAAAAACTGATAGCAAAACTAAAAGAAATAAAGGAATCGGGTGTGACATACCCGTGTCATAAATTTGCCACAAAATATTGGGAGTCTTTAAAAGACTTGGATGCACAAAGTATAAAAAACATTCTTTCTGCATGTGGTTTTACTGATTCAATGGCCGTTGAGGTATCAAAAGGTATAGCTATTGGACAAGAACTTTTGAATGCTACCAATGATGGTAAAATAGTCTATGATTTTTCTCCTCAGGCATTCACCAAAGCCTATCTTCGCGCATGGCAAACCGAAGAGCCTGTTTACCTTGTCATAGAAGAAATTAATCGTGGCAATTGCGCCCAAATCTTCGGCGACCTATTCCAACTTCTTGACCGCAAAAACGGTTTCTCAGAGTATCCCATCAAGGCTGATAATGACCTTGCGGCATACATTGGAGAACAGCTATCAAAAGAATCAAGAGAGGGTGTTCTTAAAACCGTGAAAAGTGGAGAGGAACTTGTTCTTCCGCCCAACCTCTACATCTGGGCAACGATGAATACCAGCGACCAAAGTTTATTCCCCATCGACTCGGCTTTCAAACGCCGCTGGGAGTGGGTGTATATGCCTATTGACACCAGAAAGGAAAGCTGGTATATCCAAATTGGCGACAGCCGTTACTCTTGGACGGATTTCCTAAACAAAGTCAATGATGAACTGTTAACCGACGAGACAGCCGAAGACAAACATCTAGGCTTCTATTTCTGCAAAGCAGAGAATGGTATCATCTCCAAAGAGACATTTGTGGCCAAAGTGCTGTTCTACCTATGGACAGATGTATTCAAAGTGTATGGTATTCCGTCGGTTATTGGTAGCGGGAAAGACTGGTCGTTCGCTAAGTTCTATAACCCCGATGGCTCTGTGAACGAAACGAAGGTAAAAGAACTGATGAGCAAACTTCAGATTGAGCCCGTCACCTCCACAAATCCCGATAACCAAACAGCCGAAATTGAATCTAATTGATGCAAGAACAATGGAACCGAATTCGCCAACATTTGTTAGTCGTGACGGAATAATTGGTCACCGGGTTGGTGACGAATTGGAAATGCTTGAAATCCTTGGGTGTAGCTACTTATCAATTGTAGGAAGTGGTGAATCGAACCATGGCAGAGATTGAACAATAACGCAAAGAATTTGTAAGTACCATGCGCATCCTGATAGAAGAACATCAGTATCCGGCCGAGGTGGTGGACAACATCATCGTGGGGCTGACCAACTTGCGTAACATCAAGGGCAAAGTGTCGGTAAACCATGTGGGCTACTACTACAACCCAGACCTTGGTGGCGGTGAGGGCGACACGGTTTTTATTCTGCCCAAGGTGTTGCTGGAGGATGTTGATGGTGAAGAACTCTTGTTTGGCAAGTACCATCCAGAGGACATCATCGACTTGGGAGCACAGCAACTGCTCAGCAAGGAAGAATATGATTTCCTGTATGAACTGGCAGTATGGATTTATCGTGCCATTGTGGTGTTTCGCGACTCGCATCCCGACAGCGATGTGGTACAGCAACAACTGGTGCAACGCATGTCGACAGGTCGACTGCAAGAATGTAACACCTATCTTGACATCCTACTAGCGTTGCAGAAGTTCAACCGCGACAACGAGGATTTCTTCTTCTTTGTACTTCGTAACCTGCATTCGGGCTTCAACAAAATCAACTGGACCCGTACCATCAGCCACAGTCAGGCGATGATACAGGATGACTCACCAGTATATCTAAACCCTGTGAACAAACGACGTCAGGTGAATTTTGACGAGGAGCTGTTAGTCATTTTCTTTTCCATCCTCAACTATATGCATGTCCATTACGGATTCCCTGTACATATCCCCGTGAACTACGAACTGATTACTGGCTCGCGATTCGAGGCCTATCTGAACGGACAGGGACGCATCCAGCTGTTGAAGATAAAGCACAAGTATTTCTCTGACAAAGCACTTTACCTGTGGGAACTGTGTTACGCTTTCTTCGACTTGAGTCGTAGGGTGAAAGTAGAGGTGAACGAACAGGAATATGTGCTGGTGAAGAACTTCAACATCGTGTTTGAAGCCATCATTGACGAACTGATAGGCACCGACCGGGCCAAACTGCCCCCACGCCTGGCCGACCAAAGCGATGGAAAGACGGTGGACCACCTGTGGGTGGACGACATCCTGTTGCCGACCAACGAGAAAACGGCTGTTTACTATATCGGAGACAGCAAGTACTACAAGCATAGCACGCCCGTAGGCGAGAATTCCATCTACAAGCAGTTTACCTATGCCCGAAATGTCATCCAATGGAGTTTCGATGCACTCATTGGACGTACCAAATGTGATGATGAGAAATACAAAATCCGACTCCGCGACGACAGGACGGAAGGCTACAACGTGATTCCCAACTTCTTCATTAGTGCCAAGGTCGACTTTGAAAGTTTGGATTATGGCGACGATGCGCTGCGGCTGCATTCGGATGACCCATACAGCACCAGCCAGTACAGCGATCGACTATTTGACCGAGACACGATGCTGCTGAGCCATTACGACGTGAATTTCCTGTTCGTGTTGGCCTTGTATGCCCGCAACAACGCTGGTAGTAAGCAGTTATGGAAAGAAGAAGTGCGTAAGCGTTTCCGTGAGCGGGTGCAACATGTACTGGAAGAACGCTACACTTTCTATGCCCTAAAGGGATATGATGTAGCAGAATCGGAACAGTATATCACCACCCATTTTCAACAATTGTTGGGTAAACTCTATCGCACAGAAGGTGAAAAGAGCATCTACACCCTCGCTGTGGAGAGAGGTGGTGAAGGTGATGGTGACCTAATAAAAGAGTTGCGAAAGCATTTCTATGTGGCGGAATGCAAACTTGAAGAAGACCCGCAAACTAAGATAGATGAACAGATAGGAAAACAAGGTGAAATGGTGGTAGGCAAAGCAGTTGTTGTGGATGACAACTATTGTGACAAAACGGCAGAGGCGATACGGGAACAGGGATGCTATGCTATTGGTCTTGGAGAAACATCCGGGTCTCTCGCTTTGGCTGAGGGCTTTATGAATGTGCGGTATCTTGTTTTGCACAAACTGAAGTCTCCAATTGTTTTTGCATTGAAAGCAGGCCCTAAACTGATAACAAAAGAGCAGGTGAAGGATACTCCACACAAAATAAAGGACAGCCAGATATATATCTTGTTTCAGATTGAGAAAGAAGAACCAACTATTGCAGAAAAGGTGAATCAGTATGCTCTAACCCATCCACCAATGGAATATTCTATTCGACAGTCTTATGTGACAGACATTGACTCGATACTGTGATATTATACAAACAGTAGCGCTCCATAAACCACCACAAGGAAGAAAGTATTCCTGACTTGTCGGCCTAAGAAGGGGTCGAGTAGGGCGGGCGAGGTCTTGCGGATGGCGATTAGGTCTTTGAGAAACAAGAGAAAAAGCCATATAAACAGGTAAGAATACACCGCCGCGTGTTTCAGCACAAGATAGACCGTCAGGCAGACAAAGGCCCCGACGATAAGCAGACAATGATAGACGAAAGCCCGCTTGAGTCCCAGCTTCACCACGAGACTGTTTTTGCCCGAGGCTTTGTCGTTCTCGTAGTCGCGCATATTATTAATGTTGAGCACAGCGTTGGAGAGGAAGCCCATCGCCGATGCCGGAAGGAAGACGCAGACATCGAAACTGGGCGTGGCCAGATAATAGGTACCCGCCACAGCTGCCCAGCCGAAGAAGAGGAAACAGAACAGGTCGCCCAAGCCACGATAGCCGTAGGGATGCTTGCCCAGGGTGTAAAACAAGGCGGCCAAAACGGCGGCAATGCCCAAGGCGGCAAAAACCAGCGCATCTTTCCACGTGGCATGGAGCAACATGAACGACAGCAGCAACAAGGCTCCGGATAACAGGCATAGAATAATGGTCACAGTAAGCCCCCGTCGCATCTCCTTCTCTGTGATGCTGCCGCTTTGCATCTCGCGCTGCGGGCCTACGCGATGAAGGTTGTCGGTGCCTTTCTTATAGTCGCCATAGTCGTTGGCGAGGTTGGAGAGGATTTGAAGGAGTACGGCGGTGAGGGCGGCCAAAAGGATGGGCGCAAGGTAATAGCCCTCCCTTTGGACAGCCAAGAAGGCTCCTAACAGCACTCCTGAAAAAGAGAGCAGCAACGTCCTCGGACGTGCTGCTCTCATCCATACTTTTACTTTTGCCATAGACTTTTCTATTTGAATTGCCTTCGGCAAGAAATCTTGTGAAAATTACATTTTTAAAATCTTTCAAAAATCCATCCTTAGATTTTAAACAGATTTTATCTTGATTTTTGACGGATTTCTTTGCGAAGCAAATCCCACATAACTATCTTCTACGGCCACCTCCGCCGCGACGGCGGGGTGAGTAGTAATCATCATCATAACGGGCGGCACCACGACGGCCACGTCCTGAGTCGCGGGAAGAGGAATAGCCACCACCGCGTGAACTTCCGCCTCTCGAAGAGCCACCGCGTGACGAGCTGGAACGACCTCCGCCACGTGAGCTGCTGCCTTTTGAGCTGGAGCTGCTGCTGCCTTTCTTGCTGCCGAAGCCCCGCTCGGCGTTGCGCTGCTTGCGGCTTGGGCGGTCGTCATCGTCATAGAAGATGTCGATGTCGTCCATGTGCTCTTTCCAGTCGGCATCCAGCCATTCGCGTCCGTCGCGCGAGCGTTCCGACTTGTAGTAGGGTTTGTCGTCGTCGAAGTCTTTCTTTTTCTTCTTCGATTTCTTCTCGAAGAAGTCATCGTCACGCTTCTCGCGTTTCTCACGACGGTCGTCGCGATACTCGTCACGGAAGTCCTCCTTGCGTTCGCGATGCTCGTCTTTTTCACGGAAGTCATCACGGCGTTCTTTGCGTTCCTTGCGCTCGCCGAAGTCTTTCTTCTCGCCTTTGGCCTTGCGGTCGGGTTGTTCCTTGGCTACCTCCACCACGATGCCACGCGGGTTTTTGTGCGGGTCGGCGAAGCATTCGAGGATCATCGGCACGTAGCTCTCCTCCACGTCGACGTAGGAGTAATCGCCGAAGAGGTCGATGCGGCCAATCGGGATGTTCTTGCTGTGGGTGACGTCATTAATCTTGCCGATGAGTTTCTGCGGCAGGATGTGGTCGTTTTTACCCATGCCGAAGTAGAGGCGGGTCATCGTCTCGTCCTGATGCTCGCGTTCCTTCTTGCGTTCCTTGCGGTCTTTCTTCTCGTCACGCTCGTCGGCGTTGAGGTCGACAGCATCCTTGTAGTAGTCTAGGAAGCGGTTGAAGTTGAGGGCAACCATGCGGGTGATGAGTTCCTCGCGGCTCATCCATTCCAGCTTGCGGAAAATGACGGGCAGGTAGTCGTCGATGTCCTCGCGGTTGATGTCGACGTGCTCGATGCGGTCGATGTGGTTGAAGAGTTGCTTCTCGCAGACCTCTTTGCCGGTGGGGATGATGCCTCTTTCGAAGGGACGGCCCACAATCTTCTCGATGCGTTTGATCTTGCCTTTCTCGCGCAGGTTGATGAGGCTGATGCAGATGCCGCGTTTGTCGGCACGACCCGTACGGCCGCTACGGTGTACGTAGGTCTCGATGTCGTCAGGCAGGTTGTAGTTGATGATATGGGTCAGTTCCTTCACGTCGATGCCACGGGCAGCCACATCGGTGGCGACCAGCAGCTGGAGGGTGCGTTTGCGGAAGTGGTCCATCACGTTGTCGCGCATCCCTTGCGAGAGGTCACCATGCAAGGCAGCGGCGTTGTAGCCGTCCTGAATCAGGTTGTCGGCAATCTCCTGGGTCTCCAATTTGGTGCGGCAGAAGATGATGCCGTAGATGGACGGGGTGTAGTCGATGATGCGCTTCAGTACCGAGTAACGGTCCTTGGCGGCCATCATGTAGTAGATATGGTCGACGTTGGCGGTGCCTGAGTTGCGTTCGCCCACAGCCACCTTCACGGGGTCGGTCATATACTTGTTGAGGATGGCTTCCACCTCCTTCGGCATGGTGGCCGAGAAGAGCATGGTGTGGCGTCCTTCCTTGGGCATATACTCGAGGATGTCGTCCACTTCCTCTTGGAAGCCCATGTTGAGCATCTCGTCGGCCTCGTCGAGAATCATCGTCTTCACGTTGCTGAAGTCGACGCGGTTGCGGCGGATCATATCGCGCAGACGGCCCGGGGTGGCCACGATGATCTGGGGCTTCTTGGCCAGGTCTTTGAACTGCGCCTCGATGCTGGCACCGCCGTAGACAGGCACAATCAGGATTTCAGGAATGTACTTGGCATAGTTGCGCAAGTCACGGGTAATCTGCATGCAGAGCTCGCGCGTCGGACAGAGAATCAAGGCCTGAACGCAACGTTGTTCAGGGTCGATCTTGTTCAACAGGGGCAAGCCAAAGGCTGCCGTCTTGCCCGTTCCCGTCTGTGCAAGGCCCACGAAGTCGGTGTCTTTCTCTAAGAGCACAGGAATCGTCTGTTCCTGTATCGGCATAGGATTCTCGAACCCCAGCTCTTTCACAGCCCTCAGCAGAGCGGGATTCAATCCAAAATCGGTAAATTGTGACATGTAAATGTGATAGTTTAGTTGTAAATGGGCTGCAAAAGTAGTAATAATTAGCCAATTAAGTGGCATTAATCTGCATTTTGCCTGAAAAAGGGCTTCTCCCATACTATTTTTCCGTAAATTTGCCCTCGATATTTTCACTAAAGATGAACCAAAAGATTGTTTCTATAGCATGTATTATGCTTCTTACGGCATCGTTGTTTTCCTGCCGTCGCCAGTGCCGTTATGATGTCATCGTCAACGTGGACAGCCTGTTCTACGACCTGAATAAGGAGAAGGTGGAGGCAAGGGCGCATCGGGCCGACTCAACGTTCACGGGGATGAACCTCAACGGTGTGGTGCTTTATGCTGAAGAGGGACAAGTGGTTTATGAAAAAGCCTTTGGCTACCGCGACTTGAGCAAACGCGACAAAGACCCGCTTCGTCTCGACGACGCTTTCCAGCTCTCGTCAGACTCGAAGATGTTTACCGCTGCCGCCATCATGCTGCTGAAGATGGAAGGCAAGCTGGACTACAACGACGACGTGCGTCTCTATATCCCTGAGCTGCCTTATGAGGGCATCACCCTCGAAATGCTGCTTCATCATCGCTCAGGTCTGCCCCGCTACGATGCGATGGCCGACACCTACTGGCCTGACCGCCGTAAGCCTTTCTCCAACGAGGCGATGATTGATATGATGGCCCAGCGCAAGCCCAACCCCTACGGTACACCTGGGGCAGGCTATTTCTACAACAATATCAACTATGTGCTGTTGGCCTCGGTGGTCGAACGTATCTCGCGACAAAACTTCGAGGACTTCATGCATGAACGTATCTTTGAGCCTCTCGGCATGAAACATTCCTATGTCTACTCGATGCGTGGCGATATGACGGTCTCCCTGTATATGCCTACCGACGTGCAAGGGCACGATTTAATGAAAAAAGGTCCTGTGAAGACGCAGAACGACTACCTGAACGGCGTGATGGGCGACAAAATCATGTACTCGACGGTGGAAGACCTGTGGACCTTCAACGAGGCGCTTGACCATAACACATTGCTGCCCGACAGCATACAATGCGAGGCATTTCAACCGGGTTTCTCGAAATGGAAAAACGATGAAAACTACGGCTTCGGCTGGCGCATGAACAAGCAGCATCCGGGGATGTTTTTCCATTATGGCTGGTGGAAAGGCTACCGTAGCCTTGTCATCCGCGATGTGGCACACCGTCGCTTCTTAGCGGTGCTGTGCAACACCACGCAACTGATTCCCGATGAGGTTTGGGACTTTGTGAGTGATACTACCGACAGGCTTCCTGAGTCGGAATACCTGCCATAATTTCCGATTTGTAATTACTTCACATCCAGACGGAAACCGACGCCATGCACGTTGCTGATCTTGACCATCGGTTCGTCGGCGAAATATTTGCGCAACTTGGTGATGTAGACGTCCATCGAGCGGGCGTTGGTCTGGTTCTCTTCCTTCCAGATGTTCTGCAAGGCGTTGCTGCGGACCAAGGTGCTGCCCATGCATTCGCATAACATCAGCAGCAAATCCGACTCCTTGGAGGTGAGCTTGCGCTCATGTCCCTCGTTGTCGGTCAAAACGTGGCGCGGGGCATCAAAGATGTACTTGCCTAAGCGGAATTCCATCAGCTTTTTGGAGGTGCTTTGGGTGTAACGGCGGTTGACGGCATAGGTGCGGGCCAGCAGCTCATCCATGTTGAAAGGCTTGGTGATATAGTCGTCGGCACCGATAGCGAAGCCTTCGAGGATATCGTCAATTTCGGTCCGTCCCGTGAGGAAAATAATCGGCAGGTCGGGCTGCAGCTCTTTTACCTTACGTGCGAGTGCAAAGCCGTCCATGACGGGCATGTTGACATCAAAAAGACCAAGATCAAAACGGCTGATACCAAGGGCTTTCCAAGCTTCTTCACCATTGATGCAACTGGTGACCTTGTGTCCATGAGCCTCAAAAAAAGCCTTGAGAATCATACTTAAACTGCGATCGTCTTCAGCCAATAATATTCTAAGATGTGGCATAAAATAACTAGTAAATTTTGAATGGTTCAAAAAACAGGGCACCGAACATGAAACGTGTCGGTGCTGAAAAATAATTGCGCAAAAATAGGGAAAATTTTGATAATTGGATGCAATCGCCTAAAAAAAATTCATATCTTCGCAGCATCATTAACACGCAAATATTATGAATATTGACCTTTCTCACGTTCAGTCCTTTGTGGATGAAAAACTAAAAAGTAATTTAGAATCAAGAGTTTCAAATGTTTATGAGACCATCTTCAATAAAACGGGAGCCGGCAACGACTTTCTCGGCTGGGTGAACCTGCCGTCTGAGATTGACGAGACGCTGTTGGCCGACATCGAGAAAACCGCTGCGGTCCTGCGCCAAAAGTCAGAAATTTTCGTCGTCATCGGCATCGGAGGCTCTTATCTGGGCGCCCGTGCCGTCATCGAAGCCTTGCAGAACCACTTCGCCCCGTTGACCGATGAGAAGCCCCTTATCGTCTATGCCGGACACAACATGAGCGAAGACTACCTGCACGACCTGATGGCCGTCCTCGACAAGAAAGACTATTCCTTAGCCGTCATCTCCAAGTCAGGCACTACGACGGAACCCGCCATCGCCTTCCGCATCCTGAAACAGCACATTATTAATAAGTATGGCGAGCAGGAAGCCGCCACGCGTATCGTCGCCATTACCGACAAAGCCCGTGGTGCCCTCAAACAGCTGGCCAACGTGAAGGGCTACAAGACCTATATCGTCCCCGACGACGTGGGCGGTCGTTTCTCGGTGCTCACTCCCGTCGGTTTGTTGCCTATTGCAGTAGCCGGTATCGACATCCGTGCTTTGGTGAGAGGCGCTGTGGAGATGGAGCAGGCTTGCAAAGCCAACCCCACTTTGGACAACCCCGTCACGCAATATGCCGTAGTACGTCAGGCACTCTATCATCAAGGACTCACTAACGAGATTATGGTGAACTACGAGCCGCGTCTGGTCTACTTCAGCGAATGGTGGAAGCAGCTCTACGGCGAGAGTCACGGCAAGCAGCATAAGGGCGTATTCCCTGCTTCAGTCACCTTCAGCACCGACCTCCACTCGATGGGACAATATATCCAGGACGGTCTGCGCAACCTCTTCGAGACGGTGATTTCGGTTGAAAACTCCAACCACGAGCTGCGCATCCCGATGGAGAGCGAAGACCTCGACCAGCTGAACTACATCGCCGGCAAGCGCATCAGCGAGGTGAACCACAAGGCTGAACTCGGTACTGTTTTGGCTCACGAGGATGGCGGCGTGCCGAACCTGCGCATCGTCATCCCCGAGGTCTCCGAGAGGGTGCTGGGCGAGCTGATATATTTCTTCGAGATGGCCTGTGCCGTCAGCGGCTACCTGTTGGACGTCAATCCCTTCGACCAGCCTGGCGTGGAAGCCTACAAGAAGAACATGTTCGCCTTATTAGGCAAGAAAGGCTTCGAGGAGCAGACCGCAGCATTGAACAAACGGTTGGGAATTTAACATGTAGGTTTGTCACATCATTGTGGCAATGGATTGAAAAACAGAAAAGGGCTGTCGTATTACGGCAGCCCTTTTGGTTTATCAAAGCTGGATTGATTAGAAGGCGTGTGCTTCCGTTTTCTGGTATGTTGCTGAAGCCTAATCCTCAGCCGCCAGCGAATACCTATTATCATCAGGAGAATAAAGCGGAATAATCACGTTATGGATGTTGTCGATATACTTCGACAGAGGGACCAAATAAGAGCCGAAAACTTCCAGTTTCTCGTCAAAGGGCGGGTCGTTGACCACGATGTCTTTCGTGATGTCGCCATTCTCGCACACATAACTGATAATCGTCATCAGGAATTCTTCTTGCTCTGAATTCAGTTCCATCCCCGAAATAAAAGAGCCGAAACGCCGCATGGCGACATTCCTGTCCACACCAATGAGTGAACGGACAAGGATGGCCACATTGCCGCCACACATCTTGTCGTGCGTGAACTGGTTGTACTCATCCCTTGTGCCGAGTTCTTCCCAAAGGATGCGTTGCAACTCACGGACATCTTCATACTCAAGCACTTCCATATTGTATATTTTGTCCAAAACCGGCAAGTGCCTATTAGCGGCAAGATAGTCTATCACGCGCTGCTTATAACTCACCTTCGGGGTAACGCCATCCACCTCGCCGTCATCGCTGATGACATCCTCTATGTCTACCACAAACCATTTGCTCCTGTCGCCCAGGAGGAACTTCACCAGGTCGCGCAAATCCGTCCTGACCTTTTCGAGCCATTGCAGCGACACATTCTGCCACGCTACCTCTGAAAGCACTTCCTTGATGGTGCCCATCTTGGCCTGAACTTGGGGCAAGGTGGCCATTCCCTCCAGTTTTTTTGCTATCAGCTTGACGCGCTGTATGCTTTTCGACGGATTCACCTCTTGGTCAAGACAGCCTAATTCAATGGTCAGGGCAAGCACGTCAAACTTCTTTGCGCTTTCATCCAGGGTGCTTTTGGGCAATAGCGGTGCAACCTCGTTTTTCAGGGTGGCCAAATCCAAGTCCGAAATATACGTCCACGAATCCTTTTCCTTGAAATGGCTTACGGATTCCCACTTCATCCTGACCGAAATGTGGCTGTCTGACAAGCCTTGAACTTGTCCGTAGAGTAAGGCCTTGAGTTCGTCGTGGAGGCTCTTGCTGTAGGCATCCTCCTGATACTGCTGATGCTGCAAGTGGAAAGCGATTTCCGAACGCAAACAGAACAGACGCTCCGTCAACGATTGAGTGGCTGGCGCTTCCTGTCCGTCAGGTTTCTTGTCGAAGTATTCGAAGTTGCCGCACCAATCGAAGATATAGAAGCACTTCTTGTCTTTGCCAGGGCCAAAAATATCTTCGCTTAATCTTGTTCCTCGCCCAATCATTTGCAGGAATTTTATCTTGCTCTTCACAGGTTTGAAGAAGACGAGATTGAGAATATCTGGCACATCGATTCCCGTATCAAGCATATCGACCGAAACGGCAACCTGCGGGTCGGCGTCGCGAATCTCAAACTTGTCGATCAGGTCGTGGGCATAAACGATATAGTTGTCGACCAAAGCGCAGAAGCCTGCTCCGTATTCAGGATAAAGGATATTGAACCTGTTGGCGATCAACTCGGCGTGATGATGGTTGTAGGCGAAGATGATGGTCTTGCCGATTCTTTCACCACTTTGCACCTTCAGGCCGTTTTCCATCAAATCCTGAAGGACTGCATCAATTGTGTCCGTGTTGAAAATATAACTGAATATCTCACTGTTGGCAATGTCCCTACCGTTGATTTGCTCATATTCCCATACCAATTCCAATTGCCGTTTCTCCTCCTCTGTGAGTTTATCGTATTTGATACCCTCTTTCATAATGAGTGAGCCACGTTTGAAGCCGTGATAGTTGACCAAATACTTGTCGGCAACTGCTTCATCCAACTCGTATGCGAAATTCGGCTCACCTTCTTCCATTTGGAATATCTCGTATGTGCTACGGTCAACATCTTCCCTTGGGGTGGCGGTCAAGCCAACCAGCATGGCATCGAAATAGTTGAACACAGCCCCATATTTTCCAAAGATGCTACGGTGTGCCTCATCAATGATAATCAGGTCGAAATGGCCTACTGAATACAGTTTTTCGTCTGTATCAATATAGTTTATCATGGTCTGATAAGTGGAGAAAACGATACGGGCGTTGATGTCTTTCTTTTTCTCATTGTCCTTATCGTTCAAAACGCATGTGGTGGCGTTGGGCAACAGTTTCACATAGTTCTTGTGGGCTTGACTGACAAGGCTTGTCCTGTCGGCAAGAAACAGCACATTCTTCACCCAGTTGTTGCGTGTCAACACGTCGACCAACGAAATGGAAACCCTCGTCTTTCCGGTCCCAGTGGCCATCACCAACAGGGCTTTACGGTGCTTTTTGTTGTAATGCTCACACACGGCTTTGATGGCCATTTTCTGATAATGGCGGTCTGTGATGCTGTCTTTTACAGAAAAATCCGTGATGTCTTTGCGGCCTCGTTTCTGAATCAGGCGTTCAAGGTCATCGGCTGTGTGGAAACCAAACAACGGCCTTGGTGGATAGCCCAAACCATCAATGATGTTGGTCTCAAAGCCATTGGAGTAGTATATGACAGGTCTGATGCCATATTGTTTTTCAAGGCAATCGGCATATAGTTCCGTTTGGTGTTTCCCTTTGATGGGTGAAACCGATGTGCGTTTGGCCTCAACTACAGCAAGAGGAAGGCCATTGCCACTGAATAAAACATAATCGGCATAACCAATGCCATCTTCGTTTGGCATACCATGAACTTCGACCTCAATACAGGCTTTCAGGGGTTGAACAGCACCCTCGGTTTCAAGCACGTCCCATCCTGCTTCCTTCAGCATTAAGTCGATGAACAGCTTACGGGTTTCGGCCTCTGTGATGTCGCTTGGCAATTCCCTGACGGGTTTCGGGTCTTTCAGCGTTTCCTTGTCGGCTCCGGCAACGATGGCGTCGTTTTCCTTGACCTCAACCTTTGAGGGGGCAACTACAGCGTTCTCGATGGCTTTGGGCAACAGGTCGTTGTCGAAAGGCTTCACCTCATCGACTATTTTCAATTTCAACAGGATAGCTCCAACTACATTGTAGATATTGAGCAAAGCGAAGAAAGCCTCTCTGCGCGAAACGGTGCCATGTGCTCCATGATTACCCACCCTGCGGACGTAGTGGACGGCCATCATCACTTTGGGGTCGTTAATAAAGCCACTGAACGGCTCACCGTCGACCAGCTCGGCCAATGAAGCCCTTGGTGGAATCTGGATGCCTTTAGCGACATACAGCGACTTGGTGATATATTCCAACGCCTTTCGGGCATTGAGCGCACTAAATTCAGGGTTGCTCCATTGGTTTTCCTCTGCCGTCGAACAAAAGCGGTAGAGGTCGTTCAGCCCAAGGTCTTTTATATAGTCGAAGTTCCGCATGATGTCATTTGAAATGAGCTTTCACAAACCCATACCAACTGCCAAAAGTGGCAATATGTCCAGTTGTTTCAAAGCGACTAATCAATTGTTGTAGATAGGCTTGCTGCTGCACGGCAATCGTATTGTTTTTGGAATAAGTCATATTCCGCTCCTCCAACATTCTTTTCAGGTAGCGAAGATGGAACTTAGCCGTTGTCGCGAATCTGTTTTCATCCATATTATCCATCTCTTCTGGATTGTTCTGGCCCACATTGAAATATTTGATATATTCCAAATACTCAGCATTCTGTGGATTGTCTTTGAACACTCCCTGATTGCCCAAAAACCATGTTTCCATACAGACTTTATGCTCAAAAACCACCAATTCGGCATCCTGCCGCTCAACATTACTTGCTTGCAACTCATCGTTAATCCTACTCAAAACATAATCCCGCGATTCCTCTTCTGTATCCAAGCAGACCAACAGATAATCGTATCGCGACCCACCTTTGCCGTTGATGGAATTGATGTCCAAAACGGCGTTTTTCACATGTTTAAAGATGGATGGTATACCGCCTCCACTGAAAATATAGTAGTTGTTCTCGTCTACTTCCCAAGCGTTATCAATGCGTGTATAGGTAGGAGCCAATATGGAAAGCCATGCAGGATAGACCGACATTTCAGTTTGGTCGCCTTCAACAACAATATAGAAGTTCATCTTGCCTGTCAGTTTCTATTGATTCCGGTTTTGTATTCTGGAGTTTGCAGCAACTGCATAAACGCCTCGTGCTTTGAATGTTCGCCAATATGAAGCTCCTCGGCAGTGTGTACATGAACATCGCTTCCGTTGCGGGTCAGGATCTTCCAATCTTTGACGGGAATGGCATTGATAATATATGGATGGTGGCTGGTCATCACCACTTGAATGTCGGCTTCCGGCTCCATAATGAGGTCGGCCAATTCGTTGATACAGTTCACACCCAATCCGTTTTCAAACTCATCAATCATGATGACATCGCCATCATTGGCTAAAACTAGAGTGATGATTTGAATCAAGGTACGCATCATTCCTGATGAAATCTCGGTCTGTTCAATCCAAGATGCGACATTCTTTTCTTTTATTCTCAACACGGGGAAAATAGTGTCATTATTAGCTTGCACTAACGTAAAATCAATCTTTTCCACTGTTGGGAAAATACTTTGAAATCTTTCACTAATAATATCAAACTCCTTGAGTTTGTTCTCGTATAACAAAAACAACCTCTCCAGAGGTGAAAACATCTTTAGAGCTTGTATCAGCATAAGATTCAGTACATTTCGCCTACTTATATCCACGATGGGAGAAATGCGGATTCCATTTTCCGATGGGTCAATGTCGTAACATTGTAGGAATCCTTTGTAAATGGGTTCAATCGTAGGCTCATTTTTTAGCAATTCTACAACACTTTGATTGTTGTCTAATTTGACCAATTCCTGACCGTTATAGATGATGGACTGTGTAAAGCGGTTCACTATAACTTTACCATTGGAATAGATTATTTCTCTGATAATCGCGAAACCGTTCTTGTTTTCTTCCTTGAGGAATTGGCCTGCATTATCTGCCTTTTCAAACTCTCCTTCCCAAATATAGTTTTGTCCATTCTGTTCAAACTCTGTTTTCCAAGCCAATCCATAATAAGATTTCCCTTGGGCAATTTGAGCCAAGGCATAGATAGCATTCAACACCTTTGTTTTCCCGACCCCTGACGCGCCCACTAGAAGTGTAAGCATAGGATTAAACTGCATGTTTCCTATATTCCATCCAGTTCTACCATCTTTGATACTTATTGATTTGAATTTCATATTGCTTGGTATTTACAATTTGCAAAAATACAGATTATTTCGATACTTTCTCTATATCTGATTAGTTATATTTAGTCATTCAGCACATCAAACCCTTCATCTTTCCACTGGTTTATTACTCCAACGGCTTCTTCGGACAAATAAGAAGTCACATGCTTGGAATTGATGTAATACAAAAACATGATAATGCTTTTTGCAACCACAAGCTTTTCTTCCCTTGTAAACTTAAAACCAGTTAAATCCATTGCATTGGCTGCTTCTTGTTCATGACTTTCTCCATTCAAAACTAACCTTGTCATTAGATTCTTATAATACAATTGCTTGTCATCTCGAATATTACCGATGACCTCATCATCATGTACTATAGACATAAAATCGCGTGCATAAACAAAAGAAGAATAAGCTTCCATTAATTTTCTCATCTGATTGCCTATTACCGAGGATTGTTCTTCATGATTTCCACAAGCAAATTCATATACTGAAACTATAAGATTTTTGTATTCATTATGCAACCCTTTTTGTGGGGAAATCTTTTTATCAATCAGTTCGATGTATCCGTCTTTATCATTCTCTAATTCTTCACGAACTTTCTGCAAATTAAATACCGTTTGAAGATCGTGTGTCATGATGAGAATTTTTGTGTTCTCATTTCCTCTCAGAAATTGATCGGCCATCCATCTTAATAAAGAAACCACGCCTACTCTGTTTTCAAAATCGAAACTTGACACAGGATCATCTATAATGATAAGTGAAGCCTCTTTGTATTTGTCCTTTTCTTCCTTGTTCACAAACATAGTTGCAAAAAAGTAACACAAGGCAATTATATTTCTTTCTCCTACAGAAATTTTAGTTGGTTTTACTTCTTTTTTTCGAGAACATAATGTGTAACATCCATCACCTTTTTTCAGTTGCAATCTGTTTTTGTCAAAAAAGACATAGGATAATGCTTGATTGATAAATCTTAGGGCGATGGTAACTTGTTGCTTTTGCGCTAAAAGCTCTTTTAGAACATTCCCCTCCTGCTCTTCTTCTCCTTTTTTGCCATTTAATTCTCCCTTTATTCGGTTTTTTTCTGTTGTCAATGCAACATATTCACGAACATGTGATTCAAACTCATTGAACGCCAGCTGCTTATTCTTTAGTATAATTTCGTTTTTAAATGCTTCTTGAGCACCAATAATACGATTGTATTCTTTAACGCAGGCATCAACACTATCGAAAGCAGCTTTTAATTCGTTTAAACTGTTATCGTACCTTTCTTCATCAGTATTTTTACTAAAATGTTGATAGATGTTCTCCAGTCTTTCTTTTATAATGTCTTTTACCTCTTTGATTATGGAGTTGTATGCATGAATTGCCGCTTGTGCTCTTTTTATTTCATCATTAAATAAGCCATTTTCATTATTTGGGATAATTGACAACTGGATTTCCGTTAGTTTTGCCATCTCGTTGTTGAGTTGATCCATATAGTTTTGAGCCTCTTTATTGAGTATTCTTTGAACCAACTGGATGGCAGTCTCTTTTTCTTGTGATTCAATTGGTCGCAAACACAAAGGACACACTTCAACGTCTTTATTATTGAAAACTTCTTCGGTTTTTGAAATATAATGTCCGTATTTCCCTTCAACTATTCTGAGAATAGCTTTATCTCTTTCTGACAGCTCGGGCAATTCTATTTTTTTACTAAGTTTATTGTTTAACTCTTTAAAATCAATTGGCTTTGAAAACTTTGGGCAAGTCCACTGAATTCTTTGTCTCCCTTTCGTCTGTATGATACGACTAATTCCCTGTTCGACCTCTTTTACAAGTTCCGGCAACGGCATTGTTCCTTTTCCCGAATTGTAGATTTCCAAAATTGTATCAGCGACGACTTTACTATTTATCTTGTTTCCTTTGATCTTTCCATCACGTTCTGCCCAATTCCCCGCCGATGTTAATTCAGCACTTAGTTTTTTACTAATAGTGTCAAATTTGCTGGCAATACTTAAAGGATTCTTTCGGTCCAAGCTGTCTTCTAGTGTAGCTTTCTCTTTCAGAATATTTTCAATTCTTTCTTCACAATTTTTTATCTGTTGATCCAATTCGACCTGCTCGCCAAGCATGACGATTTGATTCAATCCATCCTGTTCAACTTTTATGTTTTTTTCAATGTATTTCTCGTCATAAACGAAAATGTGTTTTTTGTCTTCCTCAGCAAGTGGTTCGACAAACTCTATTTGAGATTCTTCTGTTTCTAAACTATCTCGATACTTAGAAATAGCTTGTGAAATAGAGGTTTTTCCGCTTCCGTTACGTCCATACAAAATATTGAATCTATATGGTAATATTTCCAAAGTTTCATTGGTGAAGAACGAATCTCCACTTTGATTGAATTTGATTTTTGTTTGATTTGCAATCATTGTTTAATGCTTATATTTTTATCCAAAATACTTATCCATCGTATAATCAAACAGCTTCTGCGTCTCCGCTAAGGATTGGCTGATAGCGGCTTTTTGTTTTTCTATGGATTCAATCTTTGCGGCGAAGGATTGTTGCAAGGAAAGTGGAGGAAGTGGTATTGATAATTCACGCATTTGCCCTAACGACAAATTTGGCTGCGCAACTCCTTTCCCCATTTGTTCAACATCATTTTTAAACTTAGTCATCAAATAGTTTTGAACATATGCCAAATTACTCTTGTTTTTCAATCGAATAATAGCGCATGCCTGATTTGTATTAGCAGGTAATATTGATTTGTCTGCTATTGCGGTTTTTCCAATTGTAGCACCAGCTATACATACAAGCAAATCAAGATCATCTAATTGAGAACGCGATAGGGCATCATGGCACTCTTTTGTAATATGCGTAAGTTTTGATGCGTCTATCTTCCCATCTTTGAACGATTCCACTTTAACAAAGTTAATTCCTTCCGAAACAAAAGAATAACCTAATGTAGTTGGTGTAGTACCTTTAGTAATTGTAATACACAAATCTCTTAACTTCTTCACTTCCCACCCCTTTTCATTTTCCACTGGGTCACCAAACATATCATAGAAGATAGCTTGGGCAAGATTGTCCAATTCCTTCAGCTGGGCTTGCTGCTTGTCGATGATGGATTGGAGGAGGTCAAGTTCGGAGACGATGCAGTGCTGTTCGGAAAGTGATGGAATATACACTTTTGCTTCTGTAATATCACCAAGCTTTATGTATTTTATCACTCCACCAATACTCTTTTTTCTTAGTGTCTCAACATACAATAAGAAAAAGCAATACAAATATCTTACAGAGATGTCTGCAATTCCATTTTTTAATGTAATAATGTAGGTCCTTTGATATGCATCAAATTTACCGTTATAGTATTTGACATTCAAATCGCCATTTCCCGCGATAAGAATACATTCGGCATCATAAGAATAGGTATTTATCCGCAACGGCTCTTTTGAACACGTAAAAAACGGATACAACCCATTCTCATCCGAAGCGTTCGCATCAAGTTTGCCTGTTTTTACATCGCAAATCTCTCCCAGTTTCTTATATGTCCAGTTTTCTTTCATGTCATTGCCTATTTTGAATCAGCCATTGCAACAAGGTTTCCTTAGAAGGCAACCTCAACATATAGGTTGAAATAAAGACATTCTCATCTATACCCGGTGTCGCATATTCCACCATTTCCTTGCCAGCTCCAGAGCAAAGCAAAATACCGATAGGCGGATTATCACCTTCGTTCATGAAATTCTTCTTGTAATAGTTGACATACATATTCAATTGTGCCAAATCAGAATAGTCCAATTCCCCCATCTTCAACTCGACAATCACACCACAATGGAGAATACGGTTGTAGAATAGCAAATCGTAGAAATAGTATTTTTCATCAACAAGGATTCTTTTCTGCCTGGCCTCAAAGCAAAAGCCGTTTCCCAATTCGAGAAGGAACTCCTGCAGATGATCTGTCAAGGCGCTCTCAAGGTCGCTTTCCTCCACAACTTCCTTACCCTTCAAGCCCAAGAACTCAAAAGTATAAGGAGAGCGTATAATGTCTGTAATATTTGTCGTAGAGGCACAATTGTTGGCCAATGCTACAACCGCATCCTTATTCTGGCTTATGCCTGTGCGATAATAAAGTTGGCTATCGATTTGACGTTTCAGCTCCCGCTTACTCCACACACCTTTTATGGCTTCTATCTCATAAAAAGCCTTCTCCAAAGGGTCTGAAACACCCAACAATTGAACAAGATGGGAATAAGACAAGGAACCGAATACCATTTCAGGTGCAACAAGACTTTCGCCTTTTTCGTTCTCTTTGGAATGGTCGGATTTGGCAACCAGCGGTTGCCCAATTCTAATTAATTCATTTTCACTGCTTTGTAATTTGGCAACCAGCGGTTGCCCAATTGATTGTTGCGCTAACAGGAATCGACTAACACAAACTTCCAACTCTGGAAAAGCGACATAAAACTGTCTATAAAGTTTCAAGTTCCTATAAGACAAACCCTCATCACCAAGACGTTCTGCCAAAGATTGAAGGATGCGTTCTCCATAAACGGCTCTATCCTCCCCATTCTGCTCATAATGAACAATATAATACCCAATCAGCCAGTTACGGGCAGTAACGCACTTATTGATAGCCTTGGCCGCAGCGTCACGCAATGCGGTGTTGATGGACATTATGCTGTTGACAAGATTATCTATCTTCATTTTTTAAACATTTTAAATGTATTGTTCTTTGAATTCCTTAATAGCGGCAGTGATTTCCGTTTGCAAGGCTTCAATCCTGCCCAACACTACTTCGGGTTTTTCATATTCCACTTTTACCTTTTCCACTTCTTTGTATTTATTGATGGAAAGGTCGTAATCGTTGGCAATGATTTCATCTACAGGCACAAGGAAACTTTGGTCTTTCCTGGTACGGCTTTCTTCTGCTTCAAGGTTCTTGAAACGAGCAATCACATCAGGAATGTCATTGTCAGCAATCGGTGTGCGCTTATCATCTAACGAGAAGCCGTCGGCCTTCATGTCATAAAACCAAACCTTATCCGTACCTCCTGCATTGGTCTTGGTGAACACAAGGATAGCTGTTGAAACACCTGCATACGGCTTGAACACCCCTGAAGGCATCGAAATCACGGCTTGCAGGCGTTGTTTGTCAATCAACTCTTTGCGAATGGACTTGTGGCCGGTGCTGTTGCCAAACAAAACCCCGTCTGGTACAATGCTGGCGCAACGTCCACCGATTTGCAGCATCCTCACAAATAAGGCAAGAAACAGCAATTCTGTCTTTTTCGTCTTGGTAATAGCTAATAGGGTTTTGCTCACAGCCTCATTGTCAAGGCTCCCGGTAAACGGTGGATTGGCAAGACAAAGGGTGTAGCGGTCAGCATCCTTATTGTCGGTCGAAAGACTGTCTTGGTATTGGATATCGGGATTGTCAACACCATGCAACATCAGATTCATGGCTCCAATACGGAGCATGGTGGCGTCGGTATCAAATCCGTGAAGCATACCTTTTTTGTAATGTTCGGCATTTTCCTTTTTCAGCAGCTCGTTCTTATAGTGGGTCTGAACGTATTTGGCTGATTCTACGATGAAACCTGCGCTACCCATAGCAGGGTCGCAAATGGTGTCTTTCAACGTGGGCTGCATCAGTTCCACCATCATGCGGATGATGTGTCTTGGGGTACGGAATTGACCATTATTGCCGCTGGCAGCCATCTTGCCCAACACATATTCATACACATCGCCCATGGTGTCCCTATTGTTCATGTCGAGGTGGTCGATGCCTTCCACAATCTTCACCAGCGTTCTTGGGCTTTGGATGAGAAAGGTGGCATTGGCCATGAACTTGCTATAGGCCGATTCCCTGCCTTCATTCAGATTCTTGATGAAAATGAAAACGTCCTTGCTGATGATGCGGTACATCTGTTCGGCTTCTATATTCTTGAAGACGCTCCAGCGAAGGCTGTTATAAGGTATGTCTTTATCGGTTTCAGGATTGTGCCACACTCCTTCCTTGAAGGTGGGGTCCTTTACTTTCACACCCATGACGTTAGCATTGGCCTCTTTAGTACGCTGAGCATCGTCAAGCATTTTCATGAAAAAAAGGTAGGTCATCTGCTCCAGTATGGTGATGGAGTTGGTGATGCCGCCCGTCCAAAACGTATCCCATATAGTATCAATGCGGTTCTTTATTTCTCCTGTAATCATAAGTCTATGTGCTATAGGTGGCAAAACTGCATATCTGTCTTGCGCTTTTTAAGCGCGAAAGACGAAGGCAAAGATAAGAAATCTTCTTGAGATGGTGACTTTTCGCCGCAAATTTGCTGTGCAAATGAAAAAATTCTGTCAAAGAATAGAATCAACAGGGACTGTCAGTAAGAGAAATCGCTAAACACTTGAATATGAGAAAATCTAAGGTTCATAGAATACTGAAATGCTGATGCGGCCTTAGTGTCCCACCCTGTCCCACTGTCCCTATAAGGGACAGGTGGGACACTTGGGACAGCTTAATATCAATCATCATGTATCACCTCTAGAAATATATCGTCTAACTTTGACTTCATTCCGGCGCAACAATAACTCCGACGCATTCTAACTTCGATACAACATTGATACAACATTGACTCAACATTGACTTACCTTTGACTTGGCACTGAGTCCTACTGACGATGCAATGAAAAAGGGCTGGCGTATTACGGCAGCCCTTTTTGCTCAGTATCCCAAGTGAAATGGGGTCATTCAGGACGTTGCTAAATGTAGGTTTCCATATTCAAGAAATGTTTTTCGTCGCAATTTTAATGTTGTCCTTCTTATTCTTGCTCTGAAAGAAAACCAGCGGCAGTCATTACAGGCAAGTCAGAAAATTCAGCAAAATCCTTGACATTATTAGTAACTATGACATCACAAGCCGCCACTTTGGCGAATGTAAGGTATGAAGCCTGTAAGCTGACCGTACCGTTATAGCCTCTTTGGAGCAATTGTTCTGCATCATCGGCATGTTCACGTCCCAAAGCGTAGTCTAACATAATGTTCGTGTCAAGAAATACTCGTTTCATCGGTTCAACAGGGCTTTAAGACGTGGATCATTTTCAATCTCTTCTTCCGAAAACGATGCACAACCATTCCACTGCTTAATATCTGACGATACGGGCAGCACTTTATATGGCTTTTCCGTTGGTGTGGCTTGTGACTTTTTTACTGGCACAAGCGACTTCACAAACGCTAATATCTTCTGTAAAGCAGTCTCGTTGTCAAGTAGCGGGTTCATCTCGCGGAACAGCTCCGCACGCAATTGAACTGTTGTCATAATCCTATGTTTTATTATTCCGTTGCAAAATTACATATTTTTCGTTATCCCGAAAGGCTCTAGTGAAAATAATCGGTGACTTCCGTTTCGCAAGGCCTGGCCTCCTACTCCCTTAACTGGTCTGATTTTGTTCCACCGAAACCAAAAACCAAAATTATCAAGCCAACCAATTAACTAAATTCGCGGTGACGCCAGAGATTTTGGTGTGTAATTCAGGATTTTTACGTATGTTTGCAGCCGCTTAATCAATAGAAACATCTGAAATGGACGTACCTAAAGACGATGTAAACTCTCAGTTTACTTTCACTTACGACGATATCAAAGGCACCGTGCATGTGGTCGACAAGCTCACGGGCGAAGAATATGACCTTCTGAAAGAAGACACGGGCTGGTTTGATGCCGAGTTCAAGTTTGACGTTTAATCTACTTTGAAGCGCACACCGAGATAGGCTCTGATACCGCTCAACGGCCCCCATACCATCGAGGCATCGAAGTCCTCGCTGGTGGGATTTTCGGCTGAGATGATGGGGTGTTTCTGCGTGTAGTTGGTGAGGTTCTCGCCGCCTACATAGAGCTCCCAGCATTTGCCTAATTTCTTGGTGACCTGTGCGTTCATGATGACGTAGAAAGGCGAGCGCTCGATGTTCTGGTGGTTGGCCACAGCGGTAGTATTGTCGCTCAAGTCAGGCACACGGCTGTCGCCGTTAAACTGGGTGGTGAAGTCGAACTGCCAGGTGCCTGGGGCATACGACATCGTGACCAATCCCTTGTAACGGTTGACGAAAGGCTTCTCTCTCAAAGTGTCGTTGATGGTCATCTTCACGTCGTTGTAGCGGAAGGCTAAGGTGAGGTCGAAGTCCTTGAAGATTTCGCAGTTGGCCTCGATTTGGGCGCTGTTGGAATAGGATTTACCATTGAGGTTGTAGATACGGATTTCATGTGCGTCGGCGTCGCGATCCATCACTATCTGGTTGACGAAGTCGGTGCGGTAGAAGTCGGCGTTGATGACAATCTCGCGCCAGCCGATGTCGATGCCTTTAGTCAGGTTGATACCATAGTTCCAGGCTTCTTCCATCCGGGGTGTTTCCAAGAACTTGATCTTGCGGCTGGAAGAAAACATTGTGGAGTTTTCGGCCAGGACGTTGGGCGAGCGGTAGCCTTTGCCTGCCGAAAGGCGTAGGGTCAGCTCGTCGTGGGTCTTGAAGCGCACATGCAGACGAGGTGTATAGAGCATTCTTTGGTAATAGCTGTTGTAGTCGGCGCGGAAACCGGCGATGATGCTCCAATGATTCTCGTCGTTGAAGACGTATTCGGCAAAGGCACCAGGAACATGTTCGATGCGCCTATAGATGCTGTCGAAAGTACTTTCGAGAGCAAATGTCCTGTTGAATAAATACTCTTTATATTTGTCGAATGAATAGCTGGCACCTATGGAGTATTTGTGGTGGTCGTTGACGATATAGGAGTCGAACAGCACGTTGGCATAATAGGAAATTTGTGAGGCTTGATAACCGGTTCTATAATAATAGTACGAGTCCAAATTGTGGTAGATGAGTTGCTGCTGGATACCCAAACTGGTGTCGTCGCGGTCGAAGATAAAGCCTGTCTTCGAGAAGGCTTCGTAGCGATGGGTGTTGATGAGGAAATAAGAATGGGTGGGCTCGAGATTGACGATATTTTGATAAGGACGGAAGCCCATCGTGCCGCCGTAACGCATTTCTGAAAGTGCCTTGATGCCCCACATTCCTTCGAACCAGCGGTTGTTGTTGTAGTTGTAGCGGAGGAAGAGGTTGCCCTGCGTCACCATCGGGTCGTCCATAAAGCCGTCGTCATTGCCGTCCATCTGCATGAAGTTATGGTTGGCGTGACCGAGGACCATCATGTTGCCGTTTTTGCCTACCTTCCAGCGGGTGTTGAAGTTGAATTCCGTCATCGTCATCGTGCTGCCGTAGAGGTTGAGGAAGAGTTTCTCACTCTCTTCTGGTTCGGGTTTCTTATAGTCCACGTTGATTTGTCCGCTGATGCTCTCGTAGCCGTTTCTCACCGAAGAGGTTCCTTTGGAGATTTGGATGCCGTTCATCCAGGTACCTGGGACATAGGTCAGGCCGAAGGCTGAAGCCAGACCGCGGAAGTTGGGCATATTCTCCGCCATCATCTGGGTATAGAGGCCACTCAGGCCTAAGAGTTCGATTTGTCTTGCTCCCGTGACGGCATCGCTGTAGGAGACATCCACCGAGGCGTTGCCCTCAAAGCTCTCGGCCAGACTGCAACAGGCGGCGCGGCGTAGACCCTCAGAGGTGATTTCCTGCACGGCGATGGGCTTGATGGTGGAGATGGTATTGGCTTTCTTTCGTGCGGCAATCTCCACAGCATCCAGAATATGGGTCGACTGGAACACATGGTCGTAATGGGCAGGCTCAGCCATGTGGTGTATGGTGTCGTTCTCGTAGCTGACACAACTGAACACAAGGCAGCAGACGGTCTCGTGCAGCGGTATTTTATAGTGTCCGTTAGCATCGGTGACGGTGCCTTCGTTGACGATCTTCCAGTAGACGTTGACACCTGGCAGCGGGGTCTTTTCGCCTTTCTCGTTTTGTTCGTATACGGTGCCTTCAATGAATCCTTGCGCAAAGGCAGTGGAGGCGAAGGTCATTAATAATACGATGAGTATTGTTGTTTTGATGGTTTTCATTGTTTTTGAATTAACTACGTTGAATTTTCGATTTGTTGATTGTTGAATTTCTATAACTCTCCCGCCCTGCAGGCATTCCCTCTAAGAAAGCAGGGGGGAGTTGTTTGACCCGTTGTCGCGTCAATTAATCAGAAAACCAAAGGATTCAGCCGTAAGGCCGAGAAAAACACCAGCCTATCCCTTGCGTAGAGGAAAAGTGGTGTTGGTTGTGTCGTAATGTGATGAAAAACCTGCTGAACCTGGGGCATCAAGCCGAGAAGGCTGAAATGGCCGAGGACAAAAGGCTGAAAATGGATGTCCAAATGTTTCTCAGGCGAAAAGACGAAGTTGTCGAACTGTATGATGCTCTCAAAATCCTCGCAGCAGCATTTGGCGTTGAACTGGAGTTCGTGTTGATGCTCAAAGTGGGTCTCGTGTTCATGCTCGTGGCCTAAACAATGCTCACACAATTCTGCCGCTTCGCCGAAGCTACTTGACAGGCGATGGTCTTCGGTGCAATAGTGGAACCTCACGCCCCAACCCATGGAGACGAAGAGCACCACAAGAGCCATCATTACGGAACCGATCTGCAGGATTCGTTTTTTCACGCCGCAAAGGTACGGAAAAAAACAAACGAAACACCCTAACGTGGGTTATTTCTTTCGTTGCCAGGTCTGTGAGCGGCCCAACAAGCCCGCTTTGTCCAACGAGCCGCGCAAGATGAGTTCATCGGTTTTGGCATGATAGGTCACCTTGCCGAAGTAGGTCTTCTGGCTTTCGGGGTCATAGACCTTGCCTTTCAGGTGGTCGCCGTGAACCTTCATCTCGCTGAAGAGCTGGGTGCCTACTACACCTTCATATTCTTTAGGATAAGGGGCTTGCATCACCTTGTACTTTCCGTTGGCATCTTTCTCGTAGAGGGTGATGATGACGCATTGATAGGTGCCTTTTTCCTCGTAGATATTGACGGTTGAGCGCATCTCGCCCGTCTTGTCATCGAAGGTGTTCCATTGTCCCAGCATCTTGCTGACTTGGGCTCGGGCAAAAGGGGCGATGATCGCAAAGAAAAGCAGGAAAAGCAGTTTTTTTGTCATGATGAGGTACCGAATTTGCTCGCAAAAATAGAAAAAATCTTAATTCGCGGTCAATTGCTTATACTTCACCAGATTAATACGATACTCCACGCGACTGTCGGTCATCTCGTCGCGACTGTGTTTGAGTAGGGTTTGGGCTTCGAGTACATCCGAAAGGGCAACCAGCCCGGCATCATAATAGTCCTCTGTGACTTTCAGGTTGGCTTCGGCGTCGCGCAGGGCGGTTTGCGCCATCGTGATGCGCAGCCAGCTCTGCTCGAGATTGAACCAGGCTTGGTTGGTCTGTAGCTGCATCTTCTCGGTGAGGTCGCGACGGGTGTTTTCGGCGGCTTCGGTGTCGAGGTCGTGTTTCTTAAGTTTGAAGGAGGTCTTGTGCCAGTCGGTGATGGGCACTTGCAGCATCGCGAAGACCAAGGCGTTGGGCTTGCTGTATTCCGTGATGTTGTTGTAGTTCGCACTACCGCCTATCATCAATGAGGGTAGGGCTTCGCCGAGGGTCATCTTCTTCTTCAGGCTTTCAGCCTTCAGGGAGAGGTCGAGCAGGTGCGACTCGTTGCGTTGCGCCACAGCCTCTTCAGCCACTTGGAAATAAGCCGAAGGCTCCGTCTCCAGTCCCAAGGTATCGGTGAGTTCCATAGTTTGCCCGTCTGTACCGATGGTTTGCGCCAAAACCATCTTCAGCAAGGTGATGCCGTCGGTGAGTTTCTTGCGGTTGAGCTGGCTTTCGTTTTGCTTCACACGGAGTTTGTACTGGTCTGTGGGTAAAGCCAGACCCGCCTCGACGGCTCCCGTGAGGTCTTTGTCCAAAGTGTCCAAAAGGCGGTCGAGCAGGTCCAAGGTGGCGGCTTTTTCTTGTAGGGAGATGATTTGCCAATAGAGGGTCTCCGTTTGCAGAAGTACTTCGTCCTCCTTCATGTGCGACTGGTATTCGGCGGCCTCAATCCCGAGCTGGGCCAATTTGTTACCGTTGCGGATGCGTCCTCCGGCATAGATAGGCTCTATGGCCATCGCGTTGAGCATCACGCCGTCCTTAATGAAGGAATATTCCTTGTCCAAACCCATATTGGCACCATATTCGGCGTAGAGGGTATAAAGGATTTGCCGTAGCTGGGCGTTATCGATGTCGTCGATACCGAAGGTCAGTACGGGATGCAGGGCATCGAAGGCAAGGGCTTGCGCTTTGACGGTGGGGAAATAAGCGGTTTGGGCTTCTTTCTTCGTTGCCTTTGCTTTTTCAATTTCCAATTGGCTGTTTCTCAAATCGGTATTGTTTTCCAAGGCCAACTCGATGCAGTCTTGAACGGAGAGACGGAGTGTATCTTGTCCCCTAAGAGGAACCACGAACCACAAAGCAAAAACGGCTATAATAAGGTATCTCATATCACTTGCTTTTTCTGAAGATTTGCCAATACATCACAGGCATTACAGCCAGAATAATCACCATTGAGAGCACCACACCGAAGCAGATGACTACACCCATGGGCATCCAGAGGGGATTGCGGGCGATGATCATCGGCAACACACCCAAGGCGGTGGTGGTCGAAGTGAGGAAGATGGGTCTCATGCGGCGGCTACCGGCTTTCATGGCGGCTTCCTTGGCAGGTAGCCCCTCATCGGTACGCAGCGTCTCAGCGTATTCGTACATCACGATGCCATTGCGGACGATGATACCGATAAGACTGACTATACCCAAGAGGGAGGTCATTCCAAAGTCAAGGCCGAAGAGCCACTCGCCAAAGAAGGCCCCGAACATACACAGGGTGCTGGAACACAAGGTCAGCAAGGCAAGGTTGACTTTCTTGAAATAAGCCACAAGGAAGGCCAGCATCACGGCGATAGCGGCAAACAGGCTCTTCAGGAGCTGCGGAATCACCATTGTGTTGAGCGACGAAAGCCCGCCATATTGGATGCTGACGCCTTCGGGCAGGGTGGGACGCACTTCGGTGTCTATATAACGCTGCACCTTTTTCATGCTGGCGGTCTGTGACTTCCAGAATTTCATGTCGGCAGCCACTGTGATGGCGTTTTTGCCGTTGTGGTGGACGAGATAGGCAGGATGCCAGTCGGGACTGATGTCGGCCACTTGACGCAGCGGCACGCTGGTGCCGGGAATGACAGTAGGGACGATTTGGTTGGCTACCGTCTCATAGTCGTCGGTATCGTAGTTGGCTTCGGCGTACAACTTCACGGGAATGCTGCGGTTGCCTTCCCAGACGGTGGTCAGCGGCTGTCCGTTGAGGGATGCGGCCAGGTCGAGGGAGAGAACACTCTTGGTGATACCCAATCGGGCGCATTCCTCGGGTTTCATCGTCACCCTCACCGAAGGTAGGAACTCGTCATAGTCGGTATGTACCCAGCGAAGCTCATTGTCGAGGGTGAGCATATAGTCTTTGATTTGCTGGGCTACAGGGGCGGTTTCGGTATAGTTGTCGCCATAGACGAAGATTTCCACGGGAGTCGAGACAGCTTGATAGTCAAGTTGGCGGAAGCGCACGTGGGCTTCGGTGAAGTAGTAGGCGTATTTGTCGTCCATCTCTTTCAGCAGGTCTTCGGTGGCTTGTTTCGAGATGGTGTTGACGATGAGTTGCGAGAGGTTGTTGGCAGGGATACTAGGGGCGTAGGTCACGTGGAAACGTGGTGCGGACTCACCGATGAAGGCGGTAACAGAGGTGACACGCTTGTCTGTCAGCAGCATCCGTTGCAGTGAGTCACTGATGCGTGTGGTGGCTTCTAGGCTGCTACCTTCGGGCAGGCGTATCTCTATGGCAAAGTTGTCGCGTTCAGCCATAGGCATCATCTGCACATTCAGGGCGAGGAACATCAGTACTCCGAGAGCGATGGAGCCGAGTCCCATACCGATGGTGAATAGCGGATGGTTGAAACAATGGCTCTGCAGCTTGTCATAAAGTCCTTGCAGGAAGGCGAAGAAGCGCATCTGAGCCTTCAAGAAACCGTCGTGCTTGGGCTTGTCGTCTGGCTTGATAAACATGATTTCCAATGAGGGAATCACAAGCATAGCGTAGGCTAAAGAGGCCATCAGCGAGAATGCGACAGTCCAAGGGAACAGTTGTACGAAGTCACCCAAAGGCCCTGTGATGATGCGGGTCATCGGGAAAAACATGCAGGCGATAGCTCCTGTGGCGATGAGCATGGGCATGAAGAGTTCCTTTGCGCTGCTCACGGCGGCATCAAAAGGCTTGTAACCTTGGCTCAACTTGTCGATATAGCCGTCTATATTAATAATGGAGTCGTCCACAATCATGCCCAATACGACGATGAGGGCAGCTAAGGTGACAGTGTTCAGCTCAATGCCGAATAGATACATCAACCCGATACTCATAGCGGTGCAGACGGGTAGGCCCGAACTGGCGATAAGGGCGGTACGCATGGGAAAGAGTAGGAGCATGACGGCGATGACGACTATCATGGAGATAAGCAGGTCGCGAAGGAAAGAGTTGACCGATTTCTGCACCACTTTGGGCTGGTCGGTGATACGGTACATCTCCACGCTGTCGGGCAGGGTCTTGCGGAACTCGGCCAGCACCTGTTCCACCTTCTTGCCGTAGGCGACGATATTGAAGCCCTTGCGCATCTCAACGGAGATGATAAGGGCATCATTGCCGTTGAAGTTCACTACCTTCGAGGGTGGGGCCAAGCGGCGTTCGACGGTGGCCACATCGCGCAGACGGACGGTGTTGCCCGTTGCATCGGAATAGATGATTTGTTCTTCCAATTCCTCTTCGCTGACGACGGGATTGTCAATATGAAGCGGCAAATTGAAGTCGGAGGTCTCCATAGTGCCTGAGGTGGTGAGGAAACCTTGTGAGGCATATTGCAGCATCAGCGTGTTGGGACTGATGCCGTAGAACGAGAGTTTCTCCTTGTCGACGGTGACGGCAATCTCTTCGGTCTGTTCGCCTAAGACGCGCACGTTGCCCGTTTGGGGAATATCGCGTAGGCGGCGGGTTAGCTCGTCGGTGTAGCCGCGCATCTCGCGATAGGTTTTGTCAGCGGATTCCATTGCGATGAGCAAGGAAGAGGAGTTTCCAAAGTCATCAATCACGGCGATAGCCAGCACACCTGCCGGGAAACTCAAGGTTTTGTTTTCATTGATTTTGTTGCGTATCTTTGTCCAGGCCTGAGCGTAATCGCCTATGTTCAGGTCGAGCATTACGTAGATATAGCAAATGCCCTCTTTGGTTACGGAGTAGGTTCTTTCGCGGTCTATTTCAGGGATGGTGAACAACATCTCCTCAAGAGGTTTAGTCAACTGTGCTTCCACCTCTTCAGAGTGGGCGCCCGGGTATACTCCCGCCACAATGCCTTGGGGGTTGCTAAAGGCGGGAAACTCGTCCTTTTTCATCTCCACGAGGGCATAGATGCCGAAGGCCACGATAATCGCAACAATCGCCCAGACGATTTTCTGGTGGTAGATGCTTCCGCTGATGATGCCTTTGTCTTTAATCTTGCTCATAGTTCACTTTCATCCCTTCACTCACTTTTTGGTAGCCTTCCACAATAACCACATCACCCATTTTCAATCCTTCACTGACGATAACGCCATTACCTGAATAGCCTGTAATCGAGATTTTCCGCCGTGTGGCCCGTCCGTCTTCGGCCACCCAGACAAACTTGCCTTCCTGATTAATCAAGACGGCGTTAGCTGGAACGATGATGCCTTTGCTGAGGTCGGCTTTCAGCACCACCTTGCCAATCATTCCTGGAACCAGCTCCGCATCGGGCTGCTCAATGAGCACCTTGACGGGATAGCTATGGGTGAGCAGAGAGGCAGTCAGGCTTTTCTCGATAACTTTGCCGCTGAGGCGTTTGTCGCCTAAAGCGGGGATAACGACTTCTGCGCTGTCGCCTACTTGCACTTTGGCGATTTCATTCTCTGGTACGGAGATTTTCACGGCCATACCTTTCGTGTTAATGAGTCGTATGACGGGTTTGAGCGGCGCGATGTTCTCGCCCAGCTCTGCGTTGACTGAGGCCACAGTACCATTGAAAGGTGCGGTAAGGGTATTGTCGGCCAGCATGGCTTCAGCAAGGTCGAGGGCCGACTGGGCTTTCTCAAGGTTGGCCTCCATCTCACGCCACTTGATTTCGGGTAGGCTACCGTTGTCGTACACCTTTTTCAGGCGTTCGTGGGCATCTTGGGCTTGTTCGAGGGTGGCCTGTGCCGAGCGTCGGGTGCTCTCCATCTGGGGCGAAGACACGCAAGCCAGCGTCTGTCCCTTCCTGACGATGCTGCCTTCTTTTACGTTGAGTTGCTGTAAAGTGCCGCCGTACTTGAAAGCCATCTCTACTGACTGGCCTTCCTCCAAATAGCCCGGATAGGTATTGCGCACCAGACCCTCGATGACATCAATACGCTGCACCCCGACGGGGATGACGCGCTCTTCAGCGGGACCGCCCAAGAGTTTCTCTTTCAGCTGCTGTGGGTCATCGTGACAGGCAGTGAGTAGTAGACATAAGAGGCACAGGAGATTGCGGGTCAAGCCCGCAACGAGGTTTTTGGATAGAATGTTGTGTTTCATGGTCTCGGACTGTCTTATTCCTTAATTGTATCAGTCGTTGCGTGTCGCGGCCAAGCGGATATTGTCACCGTGGATGGTGAAGTTGCGATCGTTGGTCTTGGCCTCACCATCGTAGGTCATGTTGAGGATAAGGGTGTGGTCTTCGTACATCTGACCGGAAGCATGCACGCGCACTTCGTTCTTTAAAGTGATGGAGTCACTGGTGAAGAGCAGGGTGTTCTTCGTGAAGTCTTTCAGGAAGATTTCGTTGTCTTCGCAGAAAGCGTGGGTGACGATGACCTCGCCGCCCATCGTGTTCATCACGACAAGCAGACTGTCTTTCTCGTTGCCTAAGGCACTGATTTCCAGTTGTCCAATTTCGTTGGGCAGACCGACGGTGTAAGAAGCGGGTTCGTATGTTTCGCCCTCTGGCACGATTTCATCCAAAGTGACGCTGCCCGAGGTCTTGAAACTATAGTCGCCGCGAAACAGCGGTATACCGCGTTTTTGGCATGCGGTGAGGGTCATGAGAAGACAGAGGAAAAGGATGGTTTTTTTCATTATTTTGATGGTTTGATTGTTTCGGCAAAAATAGCAAGAATTCCTAAAACAAAACTCAAGAATTCCTTGTTTTTTTGTTGTCTGTAGGACGTTTTTTGTTGTTTGTAAAGACCTATTTGCAGGGTTCAATTATTTTTTATATATTTGTAGCCGATTTCAAATACCGACCTTATGGCCAAGTTCGACATCAAAGACATCTTCTATCCCAAGTTTTTCAGCGTACTGAAGAAGGGTTACACCAAGAAACAATTCACCAAAGATCTGTTCTCCGGCATCATCGTGGGCATAGTGGCATTGCCTTTGGCTATTGCTTTTGCGGTGGCTTCGGGCGTGTCGCCTGAGAAGGGTATTATCACTGCCATCATCGCCGGTTTTCTGATTTCCCTGTTAGGTGGCAGCCGTGTGCAGATTGGCGGTCCCACTGGTGCTTTCGTGATTATCATTTCGGGCATCGTGGCGCAGTACGGGCTTGATGGTCTGATGATTTCCACTATGTTGGCGGGCGTCTTCATGATTATGTTTGGTCTGCTGAAACTGGGGTCGCTGCTCCGCTTTATCCCGCATCCTCTTGTGGTCGGATTCACCAGCGGCATCGCCTTGACTATCTTCTCCACCCAAATTAAAGACGCGCTTGGGCTTGACATCGCCAACCCGCCAGCGGCTTTTATCGACAAATGGGCGGTCTATTTCCAAAGCCTCGGCACCATCAACTACTGGGCTTTGGGCATCACCATTGCTACTATCGTCATCAGTTTAATCGTCAACAAGCTGACTACTAAGATTCCCGGTTCCTTTGTGGCCATCTTGCTGGTTACCGCTGTGGTATCCATTTTCGATATTCCGGTGACAACCATCGAAAGTATGTTTGGTGAAATCAAGGGCAGTTTTGAGTTGAGCATTCCTGAAATTCATTGGGAAAACTTCAGCCATTACATGCAGCCCGCCATCACCATCGCCCTATTGGGTTCCATTGAATCCTTATTATCGGCTGTCGTGGCTGACGGTATGATTGGTAGTCACCATCGCAGCAACACCGAGTTGATAGCTGAGGGTATCGCCAATGTGGTGACGCCTTTGTTTGGCGGTATTCCCGCTACGGGAGCCATTGCCCGCACCGCTACCAACATCAAGAATGGAGGACGTACTCCCGTTGCGGGCATCGTACACGCTATCACCCTCTTGCTCATCATGCTTTGTTTGGGCAACTATGCCAAGCTGATTCCCATGTCCTGCCTCGCGGGTATTCTTATTGTAGTGGCCTACAACATGAGTGAATGGCGTAGTTTCCGCTCTATCCTTCGTGGCTCAGCCTACGACATTATCATCCTGCTGGTCACCTTCTTCCTCACCGTGCTGGTTGACCTGACTGTAGCCATTGAGATAGGTATTGTGTTGGCCTCGTTGATGTTCATGAAGCGAATGGCCGACAACGGAGAAGCTGTTTTAATGAATGACTTGGACACCAACACAATAGAGGACTATGACGACATCCCGGAGGGCATCGGTATTTACGAAATCAGCGGCCCCTTCTTCTTTGGTGCCGCCAAAAAGTTCAGCGAGGTGCTGAAAGTCCGTCGCGATTCCAACAAGATATTGATTATCCGAATGCGTCATGTGCCGTTTATGGACGAGACGGGCGAGCGTAATTTCCTGGAAGCCATCAAGTCGCTTCAAGCCGAAAACAAAAAGATTATCCTTTCGGGCGTGCAGCCCGAGGTGCGTAAGTCATTAGACAAGTGCCGCATTTCCTTCCTTGTCGGCAAAGGCAACATCCACGACAACTTTGATGCTGCATTGGCACACGCTAAAGAAGCTTTGGGTAGCGTTTGATTTCACAAAGAAAAAAGGCTGGCGGCAACACCGCCAGCCCAACTGTTAACTACAAACTGCTATCTGCCCATTAGAGGAAGATTGGTCCTCTACCCATACAACTCGTGGTTGTTATCGCAGTGACAAAGGCTGTGAGAGCGGCTACTAACATCTTCACCACAATCTCGATGATGCGCTTCTTGTTCATGATGCTACGTGTTTAGAGGTTGATTATCCTGCGAAGGGGTCATCTCCGCCGTTGCCGCCGCCAGAGCTCTTGGTGAAGGTCTTGGTCGTCACCGAGCTGCTCACGCCGTCCTTGATGGCGATGGCCTTGACGGTCGTGGTGTCGCTCAGGCTGAAGGCAGCGCTGTAGAGGGTGCTTTCAGCAGTAGGTGTGCTGCCGTCAGTGGTGTAGTACACACGGGCGTCGTCAGGACCGGTGATGGTCACCTGGGTCGTCTCCGTGAAAGGCGTGGTGCCGCTGATGGTAGGGGCTGCTACGCTCTCAGGCTCGTTGGTGTTGCCGCCTGTGTTGCCGCCTGTGTTGCCACTGCCACCAGAGGTCGTTCCGTCCCCTTCGACGTTGAGGGCTGCGCTCACGCAAGGCGAGAAGGCATAGTTGCCCGTAGTCACCTTGTTCAGGTCGATGACGTAACCCGTTGGGTTGGCGCCTGTCTGGCCGATGTTGTTGAAGCCCTCGTTGGTCTTGGGCTGCAGGACGATGCCGTAGGCAAAGACCTCGAGCGCATCGCCGCTCTCGTTGGCACTCTTGCCGATGCTGATGGTCGTGTTGGTGTCCATCGCCGAGGCGTGGCGCCAGATACCCGTGTTGACATCGTGGACGAGGATGGCCTTGGCGATGACCTCGTCCGTAGCGGCACCGCTGAATGTGGCCACGAAAGCGGAAGTCTCAGAGGCGATGACGACGCTGATGCTCTCAGCGTAGCTGGGGTTGTTGACCAGGTTGAGGTCGTAGCCCAGACTGGCCTTGCTGTCGCTGACCTTGACGCTCTGCAGCAGTTGCTTGATGAGTTGTCCGCGTTCGGTCTTGCGCATTCCGTTGGCGATGAGGGCGGTGCGCCCGACTTCGCCGAGCATACCCGCCACCTGTGCGGCGAGCTTCAGTTTGGCACGGTTGCTCATCTGGGCAGCGGTGCGGGGGTTGGCCACGGTGGGCTGATGTTGGCGCAGGAGGACTTTGCCGCCTTTGCCCTTCGAACCGACGGCAGAGCCGGCGCGTCCGGTAAACTGGAAGATTGAAACAATTCTTGCCATAGTTTTAAGGTTTTGGTTTGGTTAATGAATTAGGTGATTTGGTTAGGTTAATTGGTTAGGTTTTGGTTTTCGTTTTGGTTTTTGGGTAGGCCCAAAGTAGGAGTTAGGTAGGAGTTACATAGGAGTTGGAAATTTCGGTTTTTGGCTCATGATTTCAAAGAACGGTGTCAAGCGTGAGGGGTCTCTTTGTCGTTTGACGGTGCAAAGGTAAGTCAAGCCCATTGCGGTTTTCAAATTTTTTGGGGACTTTTTTTCGGGGGAAATAAAAAAAGTTTCGGCGGGTGTCATGGTGTCACGGTGTCACGGTGTCAAAGTTGTTTTCGAGAGTGTCAAAGGGTCCACTATATAGAAATAATTAATTATTTATATATAGTGAGCCGTTTTCGAGAATCCGAATTGAGTTTGACACTTTGACACTTTGACACTTTGACACCCAAAATTGTCTTTTCCTGATTTTGGTTGACAGTTTTTTGCTCTTTTCCTGATAGGGTTGTCACCCGTTTTTCTGGCCGGGTTGACAATTTCCTGAAACCGTTGACAGTGTTCCTGACAAGGTTGACAATTTGTCTTTTCCTGATAAGGTTGTCATCCGTTTTTTCCGCGGAAAAACTTCTTTTCAAGATGAGAAACTATTTGCCAAATATCCGGAATAATTGTATCTTTGCGGCCAAGAAATCAAAATCTCTAATCTATATGCAATGAAAGCGAAACCATTTATCAAGTGGGTAGGCGGAAAAAGCCAACTCATCGAACAACTTGAAGCAAGCTTCCAGCTGACTTTGATAATTGGGAGAATGTCACTTACATTGAGCCTTTTGTAGGCGGAGGAGCGATGATTTTCAGATTTTTTGGTGAGAAACGCCCTAATTCAAAGTTTCTTCGTATGTTTGCAACGGAAAACGACAACTTTGACGGCTATGGTCAAGACAACAAAGAGAAATATATCAATCCATATACCGATTTCGGCTTCAAGAAGTTGTTCGATCAGGCGGAGATTGCGCGTTATTCTGAGACAGAGCGCCGCCAGTATGAGGAAAGCAAAAAGGTGTTCTGGGGCAACTATAGCGTACTAAAGTCTGCAGAGAAAAAGGGAGTGATGAAGACTGCACGTAATATGAAAGCCGACGGAATGTCCACGGAGCTGGTTGCAAAATACACAGGTCTCACCAAAGAAGAAATCGAGTCGCTATAGTTTCATTATTATGACCCAAGCGCAAGCAGTAATAGAAACTATTGATTTTAGGTCGATGGCTATGTAGGTACGCTGTTTCATCGCGCTGCAAAATTAGAACTTTTACCAAAAATCGCTCATCCCTTCTTGCTTTTCCCAAAGATAAGGTATAATTTTGCAGGCTGAAAACACAGACGACACAATGACAGAACGCAGCCCAATACTCATACCGGAGCTCCAACCCGAAAATATCAAGAATGTAATCTATGAGATTCGCGGGCAGAAGGTGATGCTGGATCGCGACTTGGCTTTTCTTTATGGCATTGAAACCAAGCGTCTGAATGAGGCTGTAAAACGTAACATTAACCGCTTCCCCGATGATTTCATGTTTGTTTTGACCGATGAGGAATGGCTCCGTTTGAGGTCGCAAATTGCGACCTCAAACATGACTGATGATGCTATGGGGTCGCAAAATGTAACCTCAAAACGAGGAGGCAACAGATACAAGCCGTTCGTGTTCACTGAATATGGCGTTGCAATGCTAAGCTCCGTTTTGCGTTCTGAAGCCGCTATACAGATTAACATCAAAATCATGCGAGCTTTCATTTCCATCCGACATGCCGTTGCAGCCATGCAAACCTCGGAGTTACGCTTCGAGCAACTCTCCCATAAGGTAGATCAGCTGAATGCCTATGTGGAGGAAATCCTTTATGACCAGAACGACATCAACGAGCAGCAGGAGCAGACCAACTTAGAGGTTGCCGTTCAGATAGAAGCCATCAACGATGCCCTCGACCAGTTGCGTGATACCAAGGCTCAGCCGCGCCGGAGGATTGGGTATAAAAGTGAGGAATAAACAGCAAGGAAGAAAAATGGGGCATTCATGTTTGAACTGGTTGCAAATTGTGACCACATTATAACCCTGCCATCGGTTGAATACTTTTTAGGGTACCTTTCTTCTAACCCCTGTAGAAGTTGAATGATTCTCTCCTAACCCTTCTTTTTCTTGAATATGCTCCGCGGAAAGCTGTTCAATCATATTTAGGGTTTGCTGCAGCCCCAAAACAACCAGTTTTGTCTGTGCTTGAAAAGAATACAAGGCTTAAAAAGCAGGCAACAGAAAAGTTGAAAATGTAGTATCTAACAGAAAAGTTATTATCTTTGCAGAATCAAAATGAAATAAAGTGATGAATATAAACTATTAAATCTTAGAATTATGGAAGAGTATAAGATTGTACTGCCTTGCGAAAGCGAAGAAGAGATAGAACTAAAAAGTGTTGTGAAATCAGTTGACGGTGTTGAGTTTAATACGGGTAATATTAAGAATCTTGACGGAGCAAGTATGGGTGAAATCATTGGATTACTTGTACCCTTAATTCAATTAGCATCGTCATTATTAACATTATCTAATTCGATTCTTGACAGGAAAGTAACGGTTTACGGAGAAAACAATAAGGTAATAAGACGAAATATAAAAATTAGGGATTTGAAGTCTTTTTTACAAAATTTGAATAAATAGAAGTAATAAGAATAGATGCCTTCACGGAATGTAATAAAATAGTTGAAGACATCGCAGATTTCTGTTGTAACAATTTGTCTATCATCGAGGGAGATGTAAACGAATTAATAGCCCATGGATGAAATGGGATGATTGTTTAAGATATATAGGAGATATTATATTATAAGAGAACAAATTAAAAATATGATGAACTAAAAGAGAGAATAGACAAATATGCTCGATCGATTAAGCAATTATATCAGTTTAAATAGAGACATTTGAGTTTATGGATACTTTAATAGATAGTGCGGACATAATAAAATATATACTCAAAGAAACTGAGAATGATTTGTCCCTTGACATTGATGAGACGATTTGGGTGCCGTATGTTGATTATAGTATGAGAACGGTGTTTTTCCCGTTTTACCAAGAAGCTCTTCTTATTCTTGATGAAATAGGAACTCAAGACCAATTCCTTTGTTTCTATTTTGCTTTGTATATGCTGCAAAATGATGATTATGAGTTGGGTGAGGAATTATTGAACAAACTATGCCAGAGCGAGTTTCCGAGTTGTTCGAATGCTGAGTCTTTGTATGAAGCAATTATTACGAAACAATTGTTCATCATGCTTCATGAATGTGGTCATTACTTAAACTTCTCAAAGAAAGCGTATGGCCGAATATTTGAAGAATGTTTGATTAAAAACATATATATTCCAAATGAAGTGGAAGAACCTGTCGATGATGAAATCAAATCTTGGATGACTTCGGTTTTGGCGAATAAGAATATTGATGAAGAACACTCAAAACATATAGTCGGTATGTTTGCCAATGCAAACAAAAAACAGAATGCCAAAGAGTATTTTGGCAGTTTAAATAAAACCGATGAAACACAAGCTGATTTAGCGGCAATGTGGATGTTGGGTTTATATGTAAGACCTTTATTGAATGTGTCGGTGAGGAATGTATTGAAAACCATCAACTATGTTGACACACTTGTCCTTCTTGAACGAATAATGAAAGGAACATTGAAAAAGGATGAATTAATAAAAATAGAACAAGATTTCTTGGTTGATTTAACTAGACAAAGGGTTTCATCTTTATTCGCTTATCAGTTTTTTGATGATGATGACTCGTTTAATGACGAGGAGTATTATAGAGATGTATACAAAAAGGGAGTGTCATTCGGTTTGAAAATTGTTGAATACAAAAAGTTTATTGATTCATGGAATGCTGGCAACAATAGGGTTAGGGATGAGCAACAGTATAAAAAGCTACATGAAATGATATACAGATGTTCAGTGGCTTTGAAACAATTGTATCAATTTGAAAGAAGGCAATAGATTGTAGGACAGCGATAGATTATAGATTTAATGAATGAAAGACATTAAGAAAGAATACGACATATCAATATCATAACAAAATGATTATCATGAGTAAACAAAACATAGTAAAATCATCATTGTTCGTAATTGCCATTGTTGGTATTGGTGCTTGTGTGTTGTGGCCATTGATTTTTCGCGACACTTTTAATGATTTCGCTTCTTCTATTTCATCATTAATAACTGCGATGTGTTCAATACTAACACTGATTATAGCTGTCTTATTATATGACAAGTACGGGATTGAACGTACGGTTAGGGATAAAAATTTTGACGCTGTAACCGATTTGATGGAGACACTATTGAAGTTGAGATTGACTATTCATTCAAAAAATCATTCTAATGAGTGGTTTTTATGTAATATTAACTTCCAAAGAAACTATAATAACGATATAAATCATCTCACTCCAGAGGATTTGAGTTTGCAACTCTTTTTCTCGATGGATTCAGTGGATAAACTATCGGAAATGTATGAAAAGATAATATGGAACCTGTTTATGCCTAAAGAAATAGTCGAGAAAGCTAAGACGATTTTTTTTGGTGCTTTTGATAAACCAGATGATTCAATACAAATTCCTCATTGTGTAGTTGGTGTGGGCTATAAAAGTATTAATGATGTAGAGATATTTTCTACTACCCCTCCGATTACATTAATGGTTTTTATTGAGTATTTAGACGAACTAAAACAATCATGTGTTAGCTGGTTGAATGAAAATGGTGGTGGTGGGAGCATTAATGACACTCCGTATTGATTGTCAGTGAATCGGAGAATTATAAACAAGAAGAAGTAATATGATAATTGATGAAATGAATCATTGGAGCCGAAAAAAAGAAATCGAAGAAGAAATAAACAAACAAAACAACAACGAACAACAAAACTAAGACAACAGAACAAAACGCACCAACATAACATAATCAAAAGAGCCTAACGGTTTTTCTGTTTCATCAAGAAAAATGTTTATTCTTTGAAAAGGGAAAAGTATGTAACTTTGCAAGTTGGAATTGAATAAAGAGATGATAAGCCTATGGCACTACCAATCAACATAGAAGACCTGCTGAACAAGCGGAAGATTGAGGGGAACCGGATTGAGTTCAAGAAGGGTTGGAACCCTGCGGACATCTACCACAGCCTTTGCGCGTTTGCCAACGATTTCGACAATCTGGGTGGGGGCTATGTGCTGGTGGGTGTGGAACAGGATGACAACGGTTTGGCCAAGCGTCCTGTGAAGGGTATCCCCATCGAGTCGGTGGACGGGATTATGAAGAAAATGGTGGGTTTCAACAATTTGTTCGACCCATACTATCTTCCCAGGACTTCTGTAGAGGATGTTGACGGGCAGCAGGTGCTGGTAATATGGGCACCGTCGGGCGTGAACCGCCCGTATGCCATCCCGTCGGACGTGACGGCAAAGGAGAAGAAGATGAAGTATTATGTCCGCAGTGGCTCAAGCAGCATCGAGGCCAAGGGCGAAGTGCTGGACGAACTGAGGGAGATGGCCAACCGTGTACCGTTTGACGAGCGTCCAAATGCGGAAATCGCCATGAGCGATATTTCGATGGTACTGCTGCGCGACTATCTGGCCAGCATTGGCAGCAAACTGGAAGCTTCGCTCTTTACACAGCCCTTGGTAGAGACCTTGGAGCAGATGGAGCTGATGGCAGGCTCGACGGAGAACCGCATGATCAAGAACGTGGCAGCGATGATGTTCTGCGAGCATCCAGAGAAGTTCTTCAAATACACTCAGATGGATATTGTCATTTTCCCTGAAGGACGTGTCAAAGGACCTAACAACTTCAGCGAGACGACAATACGAGGCAGTGTGCCACAAATAATCAAAAGTGCACTGAGTTACCTGAAGAGCAATGTCCTGCGTGAATATGTCTTCAAGGTAAGTTATCAGGAAGAGGCCAAACGATTCTGGAACTATCCGCTTGCCGCGTTGGAAGAAGTGATTGTGAATGCCATGTATCACCGCGATTACCAGCAATACGAGCCAGTGGAGATTTCGGTGGAGCCTGAAGGAATACATATCCTCAGCTTCCCTGGTCCAGACCGTTCCATTTCCAGTTCTGCAATAGAGCAAGGGGAACGTCTCGTTTCCCGTCGATACCGCAACCGTCGTTTGGGTGATTTCTTGAAGGAGTTGGACTTGACAGAAGGCCGCTCGACGGGTATCCCTACCGTTCAAGAGGAGATGCAGAAGAACGGTTCGCCTCGCGCCACGATAGAAACCAACGAGGAGCGCAACTTCATCAATGTGTTCATTCCTATTCATGAGGGATGCGAGGAGACGGTGGTGCTGAATGGCACTCAAAGTGGCACCCAAGATGTCCCTCAAGATGTCCCTCAAGATGTCCCTCAAGGAGAACTTGACAACTGGATAACGGAGCAGATTCGGAAGAATCCGGATATCACAACCAAGGAGTTGGGAAGATTGTGCGGATTGAATTCTAAAACGATTCAGAGACATATTAACAAAATTCCTCATATAAAGTATGTTGGAAGCGGTTATAGTGGACACTGGGAGATTCTTGCTGCCAACTGATATACTACGGAAACTGATACGAAAACCACTATGCAGAACGTATTCTTTTTCGATAAGTATGGACAAACCTGAACATGATGCTTCTAAATGAGTAAAAAGAAAAAGACGAACCCTAAAGAGAGACAAAACCTATGGCATATACGGACAAAACATATATTGACTACGCAGAGATGATTCAGGACATGAGACGGGATTTCATCAACAAACGGGACAATTTGGCTGAACAGATGGAACAGCTGAATGATTACCTGAGACTGTTGGACAATATGGATGACCTGCAAACGGAGAGCATAAAACAGAAAGAGGAGATAGAATCGCTGCAACAACAGCTGAATGAGGAGCGGAAGCAGAAAGCTGAACTGGAGATGAAGATGAACGAGATGAGCAAGCTGTCAGCAGGTGTGGCCAAGAAGTCGTCGGAGGAGGATTTGCTCAAAGCGCTGCGCACCTACGTCAACCGCTCGAAGCGCAAGACGGCTGATAAACGCGCCTTCGCCAAGACCGCCACGTTGGAAATCGCCAATGCGAATGGGCTCGACTTGCCCGAAGACTTAAAAGCCGCTATTGAAAGTCTCGATGACGAACAAGCCGAGCCGAAGGTGGTGAACGTAACGGGCAACTATAACGACATTCACGACAACGGAGGCGTCAGCCTTAGCAACAAATTATGATTACTATGGCAGGAAACACAGTATACGTGCAGGGCAACTATGTGGATGTTCACGACAACGAGGTGGTGAACCTCTCAATAGAAAAAGCGACGGTAAAGCTACAGGATGATGCTGAGGTGACTGAAATCGAGGAACAAGACCCTCCCAAGCAAGTTGAAAACAAGACGGAAACCCCAGACGATACCCCGGAAGTCCCCAACTATTTCGCACCGCAGAAAAACATCTCCGTGTTTTTGTGTCAGGACTGGTTCGACGAGGTTTCCTCGAATAAGAAGAAATACACCCGGAAATGGCGGGTGGGCTTGATGGAAGCATTGCTGGAATCTGAATACAAAGACGGAATTGCCGAGGATTGGCTTCAGGAAGGGAAACGTTCCCAATTGAAATGCGCTATTGTCGGTATCTTGATTGATGCAAAGGTACTCAAGGGCAGCTTTAGGTCGGTAGCTGTCAAGTTGGGAGTGGATGATTTGAAATCGGCATCTCTGGCCCGATACATGAGCAAAGCTAAAAATCTACCGTATTACGAGTGGTTAAAGGCGTTTGCGGAGAGCTGAAAAGCTGTGTTTTGCGATTGAGTCGTGCGATTGGGCATAGTTCCTAATCGCACGAAATTTTTTTTTTGAAATTTTTTGTCATTATATCACAAAGAGTTAGAAAGCCTTGGTCGTGCGATTGGCCGAGGCTTTTTCTTTCGTGTATTTCAGTCGCATAATCGCGCCGTTCCTTTGCAGAAAATTTTACGGACAACCTAGTTTTAACTAACCCTTAAATTCATCAAAGTTATGCAAACGAAAATCTGCAAAGTGATTGCCCAGACAGACCCCGTCTACGTGCAGTCGAAGAAAACCGAAAGCGGGCAAATGCCCAAGTGCTACATCCGCCTGAGAGAACTGGGCGGCGACTATGGGGACGAGTACCAATGCGCCGTCCTCGGCAACCTCGCCCTCTGCCGCTTCCAGCCGGGCAAGACGGTGGCGGCCAGCCTCCGCTTCTCGACTCATGAGAACAACGGAGCCTGGTATCAGGACATCATCGCTAACGAAATCGTTGAAATCAATTAAAACATTAACCCGAGTGATGTGAGCGAAGAGAGTCTTGCAAGTGAAAATGGTACCAAATCTCAACGCTCCCTTGCTCACAAATCACTTAAAAATGACAAAGAACAAAAAGAATCAAGCCGCTCTGAAGAGCGCAACCACATTGGACGGCCAGATGACCCTCTACAAAAACGAAAACGGACTCAATCTGTTGGACTTCGCCTGCACCGAAAAGGTGCATATCGAGGCCTTCACCGCCACCTGCAAAGTGCAGGCGATGCGCGACGGCAATGTCTACATCACTGAGAAGAAGAGGCGCAAGCGCAACAAGCCCATCTTCCGCGAGGACCACAGCTCGCTCTCCTTGGGATGTGACGGCGTGTACTACTTCACCTTCCGTATGCCTGCCGTCTTCGTGGAGCAGCTGCCCGAGAAACTGTCCCACGAGGCGCTGATGATTGCCCAGAAGGTGGTCAACGAGATTCTGTACACCAACGCAGAGGAGGTATAAGCTATGTGCAACCACGTGTACAAGAAGGGCGGCAAGAAAGTTTGCCGCCCCATCACAACCCGCGCCGACTACATGAAGGTCTGCAACTCGACCGCCAACCTCGACAACTGGAGAAAGTACCGCGAGACGGGCGAGGACAAATACAAGCGCAGCCTTGTGGAAATCGCCTACAACTGCCAAGTGCCTGAGGGCGAGCCACTGAAGGGTAACGCAACTGTGAGCCCCTTCTTCTTCTACGACATCGACTGCGGCAACAAGGAGGAATGCCACCGCATCATGAAGGAGCTTGTGGAACGCAAGGATGAGCTACAACTGGTGGAAGTGTCGCAATCGGCCAGCTACGGGGTTCACGCTGTGGGTCGCCGTGTGCCGGGGACGACTATCCTTGAGAACCAAGTGCGCCTGAGTATCGCCACCCAGACGGAGATGGACACCAACAACAAGGAGAACAACCGCGTGGTGTTTCACGGGCCGATAGACCCCTCCACTACACCTTTATTAGAGGATGCGCTCTTCATCGAAAGGCTGACCGACGAGGAAGCCGCAGAGGAATACAAGCGCCTGAAGGAGCGCGAGAGAAGGGGAGAAGAGCAAGTGCCCGCCGGAGCGAAGAAGGCGAACAAGCACTACCGCCCTTGGGAGGAGGCTGGAACAGCATCTCTGGATCGCTTCGTTCCTCGCGATGACGCAAAGCGGCAACAGAGCGGCAACGACAAAAACACGCCCCAAGATGTCATTGCGGGCAAAGACCCGCAATTCCCCCAGCGAGAAGGGATTGCTGAAAAAACACCCAAGGCGGAGGAGATCGCGGATCAAGTCCGCGATGACAATGTAGTGGCCGAGAAGCCCTCCAACCGAACCATGTTCATCGCTCAAGGTGTGATGAAGGAGAAAAACCTGAAGCCAAGCGACTTCCTGAACGAAGGAGGAAGACATACGACGGTGAAAATCTTCCTCAGCGGTGCCACGCAATTACTAACCAAAGCTGAGGCCAACGGCATCCTCTCCGAGCTGATGCCTGAACATTGGAACGATGAGAACATACAGCAGTTGGTGAACGACTTCTATGAGAACTACACGAACCCGAGCCAGAAGCTGTTTAAGTATCAGGAGGAACTTTTCACGCAGAGCCAACGGATATACGGTGATGGAGTGGATTGCTTCGTTCCTCGCAATGACGCGAAGCGTGGCCAGGATGACACTGAAGATGCAGTTGACGACTTAGGTGAGGAGGAACTATCAACTGTCAACTTTCAACTCTCAATTAAAAAACTCCCGCAGGGCGTAAGGGAGTCCATCGAGGCTGTTGGGCCGAGTCTCGCGATGCCTGTGATAACCGCCATCTGTCCCTGCATCGGGGCACTTGCAACAGGGGTACAGTTGGATGTCCATAAGCAGAAAAGAGGCTTGAACCTTATTGCCTACATTGCCGGCGACTTCGCCAGCGGCAAGGGTCAGATTGACCCTGTGGTGGATGCCTGGATGGGCGAGGTAAAGGCCTTGGACAAGATGTACCTCATGCAGGAAGACGAATGGAGGGCGAAGAAACGTGCCGCCAAGAATAAGAAAGACCAGCCGGAGGAACCTAAGCTGCCCATCCGCTGCCTCACCTTGAACAATACAGTGGCGAACTTGGCAGAACGTTTGGCCAACACAGAGGGCAAGCACGCCTTCTCCTTCACGCCCGAAGCCGACACGGTGGCGCAGAAATGGAGGTCGTCATTGAGCGACTTCTCCCTGATGCTACGACAGAGCTACGACGGGACGAACTACGAGAGAGAGGCAAGAAGCGCGGATGCGGTCAACGTCCACATCGAGAAACTGCTGTGGAACGTAACGATGTGCGGCACCCCCGATGCGCTCTACAGAGTCGTGAGCAACTACACGGACGGTTTCCAGAGCCGTATCGCCCTGGCCCGTATGCCTGACAACACTTTCGCTCCTTTGGAGGATAATCCCTACGTGCTGACGGATATTCAGGCCAGCCGCATCCAGCAGATTGCCCACCTGCTGCCCTTGATGCAGGGTGAGGTGGAACTGCCCAAGCTGGAGGCCAAGGGACGCGAGTGGCTGGAGCGCATCCGACTGGAGGCGCTGAAGGACGACGACAAGACCAAAGCCCAACAGCGCAAGCGCATCTGCGTGATTACACAGAGGATGACCTGCTGCCTGATGCTCTGCAAGGTGTGTGAGACGCTGATACAGAAACACGGTGCCAACGGAGCCGAAGCCCGACTGAAGCAGAACCCCAACCTGTGGAAGGAGATGCTGCTGAAGACGCAGACCCCCCAGATGCTGGAGCACTACGACCTTATCGCGGACGCATTGCTGGAGAACGCCCTCCACTTCTTCCGTGAGCGCATCGAGAATGCCTTTGCCAGCAAGGACTATACGGGTTGGTGCCGTGGTGAGCGTGTGCTGCATGGGAAGAACGATTCCATCTATGAGCGATTGGATGTGCAGTTCACCTACGAACAGGCTTTACAGCAGTCGGTGGCCATCAAAGGCGCCAGCGTGTCACGTAATAGTGTGAAGCAGATGCTGAAGAACTGGCGCAAACAGGGGCTGATTGCAGTGGTTGAGGAGAAGACATACAGAAAGGTGTAATGCCGGTGTCACGGTGTCAAAGTGTCAAAGTGAAAATGAATACCGAAATCCAAAACACCAAGGAATGCTTCGTGCAGCTCTGGCGCGAGCTGGAGCGCACGAGGCAGCTCTTCGGGATGCAGTACAAGAGGTTCTGCATCCGCAGGATACTCCAGTCGTGGTACGGTCCCGAGGCCACGGACGACTTCATCTGGGAGGTGTGCTACCAAGCCACCTGCCACGAGGAGGAACCCGTCTACGGAATGGACGAGTTGCCGCTCCCTTCGCTCTATCCCACCCAGAGCCGCGACTTCCTCCGCGCTCTTGTAGCCGTCAAGCTCGGCGTCAGGAAGACCCAAGTCAACCTGAAAGCCGTCGATAAAGCCTATAGCATCGCTTTCCCCCATAGTACGCCCATTAACGCCGAAAAGAAGAAACGGAAGGAAGTATAAAAGGAGTGTTTAAGCTGCTATCGCTCCAACCATCATTAAGGCCAAAAACACAAACAGGGCTATGGTAATGATGGCTAAAATGCTGCCCAAGCAGCCCCATTTGCGCTGCCCGTCGGGCAGCTTGTCTGACAAAAGGCAGACAATCAACCCGACGAGTGGCGTGAACAGGACGGACAGGAAGAAAGCCCATCCGAAACCGATACGTCTCCTGGCTCCCAACAAACCTACCAACGCCGCAGCAAACGAGCCGGTCAGTAAGCCGAAAATTAATAACGTAGGTCCCATCGTGAAAAGGGTTATTTCACAACCAGCTTCTTGGTGGTGACAGCACCGTTCTCTTCAATCATGTTGACGAGATAGATGCCTTTGTTCCATTCGGTGGCGTCAATAATGACGACCTTGCTGCCTTGCTGTTCGCAGACCTTTTGGCCGACGAGGTTATAGACTTCTACCTTATTCAGTTTTGCGCCTTCCACAGTAAAGAAGCCTGTGGTCGGGTTGGGATATAGCTTGGCTTCGGCAGAGAGTTCAGTAACGCTCAGAATATCACCAGCGACTTGAACCATATAATCCGCTTCGCCTTCATTGCTCTTAATGAAATAGTGGACTTCTGTATCCACTGCCGGGAAGTTGACCAAGGTAATGGTCACGTCCAGCTGTTCATCCGGGGCGATGGAATAGGGAAGGTCATGCGATAAAACGGTCTCGAAACAATTGCTACCGTTCTCGTAAAGTTCATAAATGGTAATGTCGCTAAGTGCATTCTCATTCGTCAAATGGAAAGACTGGGTCAGAGCCGTTTCGGTGTTGAAGGTAATTATCGAAGGCCATACTATCATACCCAAATCCCAAGCCTCCTCGTTGATTCTGACGGTGACTTGCCTGTTGCCTATTGAGGTCTCAAGGTCAATGTAAGTGGTGATATAGCCTTTATAGTTGTGCGCAACAACTTCAACCTCAAAGTTTACAGATTCGTTAGGTTGTAAAATGATGGGTAGCGGGTTGGAGGGTGCTCCAACACTAACAATATACTCTTGGTCGTAGTTGACCGACATGAGTGTAACGGCATTGTTAGTCTCATTCCTCACGTTGAAAGTCTTCGTTTCGGGTATTTCGTAAACTAATGTCTCAGGTGTAATAACCAAATCTCCTGCCGGCTGATGCTCACCCACAGTGAAATGGTGCGGGTCGAGGTCGGCGAAGACAGGCTGCGTGTAGCGATGGCCTGATTCGTCGGCACCAAACACATAGTAATTAATCTCAGAGCCGCCTTCATAACCTGTGATGTAGCCGACATATTCATCGGGATTGCCAGTGGTGGTCATGTGGGCCACTTGGTAGGCACCACCGTCAATGCTATAATAGACGAGGAGCGAGTCCTGCTTCAGGTCGGCACCGCTATAGGCGATGAACTTGGAGACCACGGGGAAAGATTCCTGCCATTCCTGTTCGCCAAAAAGCACCTCGCGATGGTCGACAAAGAGCATATCGAAATCCATGATGCCACGGGTGCGGCAATGCAGGGCATCGGTGTTCTCCCAGCCTGAATAGCCGCTATTGTTCACGCCGACAATCTCGTAGCCGGGCATAGCCTCTTGATAAACAGCCAAAGCCTGCTGGTTGTAGGTGCTGTTGTCACCCATCGGCACATAAACAGTCTTGTTGAGGATAAGGCTGTTGGTGTAGGGAGCCAAAGTGTAGCCACCAGGTTCAAAAACACGATACACACGATAAGGATAGCCCCAGCAGCAGTTGGTGGTGGCAAAGTAGTTGGCCACACTCTCATAGTCGGCATAATGCGAGTTGTTTTGCGGCACTTGGGCAATCAAAATCTTATCGGGGGCGAGATATTTGCCCCAGCAGTCGACGTGGGCGATGTAGTCGCCCTGCGGGTCGATGGTGATATGATAGGGGTCAATGCCAAGGTAGTCGCGCATCTTGTTGCGGACGTTGGTCTCGTTGTTATTGTTTTCTTGCAGCACGAGGTTGTCGCTCACGCCGTGACCTCTACCGTCTTCCATCATGTTGCCTCCGGTGTGTTCGAGGTTCATGCCGTACATGGGGATATTCCAGAAGTTGGCGAAAACGCCCGAAATTTCATCGTCGTAAGGACGCGGACGGTTGTAGATATTGTCCACAATGGCGGGGTTGCGGTCCTCGAAAATGTACCACGGGCCGTAGTCGCGCACCCAGTAGGAGTCGGTTTGGGCATTGACGAAGGTTACATTGCTCATATTGACGCCTGCACTTTGGAAGCTGTTTTGGGCTTGGTTTTGTTGCGAAGTGCTGACGATGCAATACACCATGCAGTTGTTTGACATCTGGGCTACAAGGCTGGTAGGGATGCCAAGGGGATAACGGATGGTCACACCTTGCATGGGTTCAAACTCGGCCACGAAACGCGGCTCGCCCGCAGGCGGATCAGTCTCGACGAAGTTTATTCCTCGCGAGTTGTCGTACATTTCTTCCTCGGAGAGATAGTGCCATCTCATCCAATCGGGCTTCTGGTTGCTGGGCGTTGTCGAAGCATCCTGAGCTTGCAGATTCACGCTGGCTATCAGGAGCATTAAGGTGATAATAGAGAGAGATTTCTTCATTGCTTTGAAAAATTTGGGCGCAAAAATAGGAAAAGTTTTGAAAGATTTCCTGTCAATTATCCTGAAAATCCATATTTTTGCCCGTTCAATCTAAAAAATCACAAGTATCTGGGCAGTATGCAGTTCAAGGACGTCATAGGACAAAGTGCCATAAAACAAAGGCTGATAGCGAGCGTGAGGGACAGCCACGTGCCTCATGCCCAGCTCTTTTTGGGTCCCGAGGGGAACGGGAAATTACCTTTGGCTTTGGCTTTTGCGCAATACATCCTCTGCCCGAACCGTAGCGAAACGGACAGTTGCGGCGTGTGCCCCACCTGCCAAAAGATGCAGAAACTGGTGCATCCCGACTTGCATTTCGTGGTACCGACGGCTATCACCAAAAAAGTCAAGAAAGACCCGGAATCGGATCTTTTCATGGAGGAATGGCGTGAGTTTGTGGTGAAAAACCAAGGCTATATCGACACTTCGGGTTGGTATTCTTTCTTGGATGTGGAGAACAAGCAGGGCTATATGTCGGTGCGCGATGCAGCCTCGCTGCTGCGTAAGGTGAATATGAAGGCCTACGAAGGGGGATACAAAATCGTCATCATCTGGATGGCGGAGAAGATGCGGCCCGATACTGCCAACAAGCTACTGAAGCTGTTGGAGGAGCCACCAGAAAAGACGGTGTTCATCCTTATCGCCGAGGATCAGGACCAGCTGTTGGCCACCATCCGCTCGCGTACGGTATTGGTGAAAGTGCCGTCCATCGATGCAGCCTCCGTTGAGACAGCCTTGCAGCAACGCCTCGGATGCACTCCGCAACAAGCCCACGATGCCGCCATGGTTGCCGACGGCAATTGGCTGACGGCTTGCCATTCAATCAATGAATCGGAAGACAGGAAATTCTTCTTCACCACCTTCCAGCAATGGATGCGCCTGTGTTTCCGCGCTGCCTATAGCGAGATTATCGATTTCTCTTCCAACATCAAAACGCTGGGACGCGAGAAACAAAAGGAACTGTTGGACTATGGTTTGCGCATCATCCGCAATGCCCTGTTGTTCAACAATAACCTCGCCGATATTGTCCTGCTGCCTGACGACGAGAAAAAGTTCAATGCCAATTTTGCTCCCTTTGTGAAACCCTCCAATTTGGCGGAAATCGCCGGACTCTTCGAGGAAGCCATCCGCCATATCGAGCGCAACGGCAATGCTCAGATTATCTTCACGGATATGAGTTTTAAGATGATAGTACTCCTAAAGATGAAATAAAAAAAATGAAACGCTACTGTCAAACCTTGCAACTGGTCGACGACGCCGACCTCATCGCGAAATACTGCGAGCTTCACGCCCACGTTTGGCCTGAAGTGATAGAAGGACAGCATCAAGTGGGTATACTTGAAATGCAGATTTATCGTTATGGAAACCAAGTGTTTATGATATGTGATACGGTGGACGACTTCGACTGGGAACGGGATATGGCCCGATTGGCTACGCTTCCTCGTCAAGCCGAATGGGAGGCCCACGTGGCCCGCTGTCAGGGTGCCGACCCCAACCTGCCTTCCACGGGAAAATGGCACCTTATGGAAAAAATATTTCAATCATAAATTTGAAACGTAAGATTATTTGTTGTAATATTGCAGGTTCTAAAATTCCAAAGTTATGAATGAGCTCTTGCTAAAATTCTGCAACTTCGTCTTCGGCAAGCATAGTCAAAATGCCTTATCGCGCAAGTGGATTCTATTGGTAGATATGGTAATTGTCATCGGTGCCTATTTTGCGGCCATTGCTATGCTGTCGTTTGAACCGAACAGAGATACGATCTTTTTCGATCTTAATCTTAAGCGAATGTGGTTTGTTCCGTTAGTCTATCTAATCGCATTCCTTCTCTCAAAAACCTACGATGGCTTATTACGGTACGCAGGCTTCAACGACATCCGGAAATTGTTTGCCGCCTGTTTTGGCTCAATGGCATTTCTTGTTGTCAGCAAGTTGGTTCTTGAAAAAGTGTCGCCCTCGGTGTCGAGTTCTATCTATCCTCGTTATGTGACGATTGTTTACCATTTTCTGATTACGATAGTAATGATGGCTCTCATGCGCTTTACCGTCAGGCGTTTGTATAACGAGGTTTACAAGCATGCGGGTGAGAAGGTCAATGCACTTATCTATGGTGCAGGCGACGGCGGAACTATGCTGATGCGCACCCTCAGTCAAGACACTTCATCGAGATTCAGGATTATGGCTTTTGTGGACGATGACACCAAACGTGTCAACAAGCAAATCAACACCATCAGAGTGTATTCCACTGAAGAGGCGATGAATGAGGAGTTTCTCAAGATGCACAATATTAATGTGATGATTCTGGCTATCCCCAGTCTTGACGAGAAACGCAGAAAAGAAATCATCAGACAAGGTTTGGCACTGAATCTGAAAGTGATGTCCATCCCCAGTTTCGACAAATGGGTGGATGGCAAAATCACGACGAGCCAGATTCAGGACATCAAGATTGAAGACCTCTTGGGCCGCAAGCCCATCATTCTGGGCAAGAGCAACGTGATTCGTGAGATTAATGAGAAGGTGGTGCTGGTCACAGGTGCTGCAGGTTCCATCGGTAGCGAAATCTGCCGCCAGGTAATGCACTACAACCCCAAGAAACTGGTCATGCTCGACCAGGCTGAGTCGCCTATGTACGACTTCCAGTTTGAGATGAACAATAATCCTGACTTTAAGGACAAAAAGGATCACATGGCTTTCGTCATCACCAACGTGAAAGACCCGAAACGCATGAGGGAGGTTTTTGAGACCTATCATCCGCAGGTGGTGTTCCATGCTGCTGCTTACAAGCATGTGCCTTTCATGGAGGAGAATGCCTATGAAGCGGTGTTTGTCAACGTGTTTGGTACCAAGCTGGTGGCTGATTTGGCTATGGAATACGGTGTGGAGAAATTCGTGATGATTTCGACTGACAAGGCCGTCAACCCGACCAACGTGATGGGTGCCACCAAGCGTATCGCCGAGATTTACACCCAAAGCCGCAAGAGTAAAACGAAGTTCATCACCACACGCTTTGGCAATGTGTTGGGCAGCAATGGTTCTGTGGTGCCGTTGTTCCGTAAGCAGATTGAGAAGGGTGGTCCCATTACGGTTACCCACAGGGATATCACCCGTTACTTCATGACTATCCCCGAGGCCTGTAGCTTGGTGCTTGAGGCAGGTTCCATCGGCGACGGTGGCGACATCTTCGTCTTCGATATGGGCGATAAGGTCAAGATTTGGGATTTGGCCGAGAGGATGCGTCAGCTGGCCCAACGTCCCGACATCGAGATTATCGAGACGGGTCTGCGTCCCGGTGAGAAGCTCTACGAGGAAGTGTTGGCCAACGAGGAGAACACCATCAAGACTGAAAACGAGAAAATCATGCACGCCATTGTGAGGAAATACGAAGCCTCAGACGTGGACACCATGATAGCGAAACTCCACGACGAACTGGAGACCTGCGAACCAATGAAGATTGTGGCCCAGATGAAAGTCATCGTGCCGGAGTTCAAGAGCAACAACAGTGTATTCACTGAATTGGACAAGAAGTGATTTGAAGAATCCTCGACTTTTTACCGACCCCCTGCACCGTATCGTTTACGCCACCGATGCGTCGGCCTATCGTGAAGTGCCGCAAGCGGTGGCTTTTCCCGAAAACGAACAGGAACTTGTCGACCTGATTGCGTTAGCCCGCGAACAAAAGACGCACCTTATCCCCAGGGCGGGTGGCACCTCTATCGCTGGACAGGTAGTGGGCAGCGGTATCGTGGTCGACATCAGCAAGCATTTCAAGAAGATAATTGAAATCAACGCTCAGGAACGTTGGGCAAGAGTGCAACCGGGCGTTGTACTTGATGAGTTGAACCTCGGTTTGGAGCCTTACGGTCTGTTCTTCAGCCCTGAGACCTCCACCAGCAACCGCTGTTGCATCGGCGGTATGTTTGGCAACAACTCCTGTGGCTCACATTCCCTCGTTTACGGCAGCACCCGGCATCATGTTCTGGAAGCCCGAGGGGTATTGTGCGATGGTAGCGTTGAAACGTTTAAGACCTATACGATTGGCGATTTGGAAGCCCGTTTCGGAGTCCGTTTCTGGGAAAAGGAAACCAAATCATTAATTCAAAACATCTATACCCAACTCATCCGTTGGGCTTTGGATGAAAAGACGGTGCGCTTGATTGAGGAAAACTATCCCGATAAGAGGCTGCGCCGCCGTTCTTGTGGCTATGCCATCGACGAGGTGATAGAAGACTTGCACGATGCCTCCAAGCCTTTTGAGCAACGCACCATTAATCTCTGCAAAGTATTGGCGGGCAGCGAAGGCACCTTGGCTTTCATCACCGAAATCAAAGTCGACCTTGACCCTTTGCCGCCCAAGGAGAAGATGGTGGTCTGTGCCCATTGCGATACCCTTCAGAAGAGTTTTTTGGGTAATCTGGTGGCGCTGAAATTCCATCCTACTGCGGTGGAACTGATGGATAGAAGCATCTTGGAGCTCAGCAAGCAGAACGGGGAACAGCAGAAAAACCGTTTCTTCGTGCAAGGCGACCCCGCCGCCATCCTTATCATCGAACTGCGCGGTGAGACGAGGGAAGAGATGGATGCTGTAGCTGAGCAGTTGGAACAGGCATTAATGCAGAATGACGAACACTTGGTATACGCCTGTTCGCGGGTCTATGGCTCTGAAATCAGCAAGGTGTGGAGTCTGCGCAAAGCTGGATTGGGTTTGTTGACAGGAATGAAAGGTGACGCCAAGCCCATTGGCGTTATCGAGGATACGGCGGTGGCTCCCGAAAAGTTGCCTGCCTATATGGCTGACTTCGCGCAGATGCTTGAAAACCTGGGCTTGAGCTGCGTCTATCACGCCCATATCAGCACGGGCGAATTGCATTTGCGTCCCATCATCAACATCAAGGAGGCTGAGGGCAAGCGGAAATTCCGCGAGGTGGCCTATCAAACCGCTCTTTTGGTGAAGAAATATAAAGGCTCGCTCAGCGGTGAACACGGTGACGGACGCTTGCGCAGCGAGTTTATACAGCTGCTTTACGGCGACGAGGTTTACGGCTTGATGAAAGACCTGAAGCAATGTTGGGATCCTCAGCAGGTTTTCAATCTCCACAAGATTGTCGACACTTTGCCGATGGATAGTATGTTGCGCTTCGATGTCGACCAGCAATATGCCATTGAGAAAGAACTGGGCAGTTCTTCGACCCTTCGAAAGGCTCAGGGATTTTTAGGGTCTGAGACCTATTATAACTGGAAGGCTGCTTTCGATGAATGCAAGGTGGAAGGGGCAACAGGAGCCCGTACCCAGTTGCACGCCTTGATGTGCAGCATCGAGCAATGCAACGGTGCCGGTGACTGCCGCAAGTCGAACCTGATAGGGGGCACACTCTGTCCTGCTTTCAAAGTGAGTGGCGACGAGACCAAAGCCACACGTGCACGCGCCAACGTGCTGCGTGAAATCCTGACAAGAGGGTGGGAGAGTGAGGCTTTCACTGTCGTGAACTGCGTCTCGCAGTTCGATACTAATACTAACTGCGGGACGCAGTTAGCGACAAAGAGCATCCTGAAATCGGAAGAACTGGCCGAAGTCTTGGACAGCTGTCTAGCCTGTAAAGGCTGCCGCAGCGAGTGTCCTTCAAATGTCGACATGACCCGCTTGCGTTCCGAGATTCTGCAACACAAATATGATGTGAGCGGGATGCCCCTGCGTTCTTTTGCTGTGTCGCGGATGGCTACAGTGGAGCAACTGGGACATTGGGTGTGGCCTATCTACAATCTCTTCGCTTCTTGGAAATTCTCGTCCAACATCATCAAGCGCATCATCCAATTCACCACCGAGCGCGACATTCCGACTTTGAGCCGTCTCACCATGAGACAGGCTGTCTACCTCGAACAGTTCCGACATAAGACAGTAGCTACCAAAGGCAAGGTGTATCTCTTTGCTGACGAGTTCACCAACTTCCAGGAAGCCGAATTGGGTCTGACCTTTGCCAAACTGTTGATGCGTTTGGGTTATGAGGTGGAAATCCCCAAGCACGTGGAAAGCGGACGCGCCGCCATCTCGAAAGGTAACCTGAAACTGGCCAGAAAGTTCGCTTTGAAAAATGTCAACCTGTTAAAAGACAAAATATCTGCCGTTACGCCATTGGTGGGTATTGAGCCTTCGTGCATCCTTAGTTTCCGAGACGAATACCCCGACCTGGTGCCTGCCGAACTGCGTCCGAAAGCTCAGGCGTTAGGCCGCAACGCTTTGCTCTTTGATGAATTTATCATGCGTGAAGTGGCTGCAGGCCGCATCACCTCAGAGGACTTCAAGACCGATGCTGTAGAGATTTGGCTCCACGGGCATTGTCACCAGAAAGCCTTGGTCGGTACAGAGAAGACAGTTAAAGCTTTGAGGCTGCTGCCCAACGCCCAAGTTCACGTCATTCCCAGCGGCTGTTGCGGAATGGCGGGGTCGTTTGGCTATGAGAAAGAGCATTATCAAACTTCTTTAGCCATCGGAGAGATGGTGCTGTTCCCCACCATACGCAAGGCGGTGTCGAATGCCGATGGGGTCACACCTTGCATTGTTTCTGCCCCGGGTACTTCTTGTCGTCAGCAAATCCTTGATGGTACGGGAATACATGCCGTACATCCCATCGAAATACTCTATCGTTGGCTGAAATAATAGTTTTTCCTTGGCGTTTTAGGAAAAAGAAGTATCTTTGCAACCATTCTTCAATTAATGGATTGCAATGAATAATTACTGCATCATCATGGCGGGTGGCATAGGAAGCCGCTTCTGGCCCTTGAGTAAAGACAACTATCCCAAGCAATTCCTCGATATATTAGGTACTGGAAAGAGCTTCATCCGTAGTACCTACGAAAGGTTTAGTCCAGTCATTCCCGATGAGAACTTCCTCGTGGTGACCAACAAGGCATATAAGCATTTGGTACTCGAGCATCTTCCCATGCTGAAGCCCGACCAAGTGCTCTGCGAGCCGGCCCGACGCAATACAGCACCCTGCATCGCCTATGCCGCTTATCATATCCAAAGCCGCTGCAAAGAGGCTAACATTGTGGTCACTCCTGCCGACCACTTGGTAACAAACGAGATAGAGTTTCAAAGAATTATCCGTCTTGGTTTCGACTTTCTCAGTCAAAACCCTGAGGCTCTGATGACCATTGGCATCAAGCCCAGCCGTCCGGAGACGGGCTACGGATACATACAAGTACCGAAACAAGACACTTTGCCCGAAGTGGTCAAGGTGGAGCGTTTCAAGGAGAAACCCGATTATGATACAGCCGTCAAGTTTGTCGAAGAAGGCAACTACTTTTGGAACAGCGGCATCTTCCTCTGGACCATGGACGGCATCATGCAGGCTTTTAGGCAATATTTGCCCGAAATGGTTGGGGTGTTTGACAAGGGCGTTCAAACCTTTGGTACTCCAAAGGAACAAGACTTCATCGTTGACCATTTCGTGGATTGCCCCAACATCAGCATCGACTACGGTGTGATGGAAAAGTCGCCCAACACCTATACCATTCCTGCCGATTTTGGTTGGAGCGACATTGGTACTTGGGGCTCGCTGTTCACCCACGCCAAGAAAGACGACAGCGGCAACGCCCTGAGAGGCAAAGTGGTCTCGGTCGACAACAAAAACACCATTATTAATATAGAAGAAGGTACTGAGGCTGTGGTGGAGGGCTTGGAAGACTACCTCGTCGCCTATCGTGACCACTCCCTCCTTGTTTGCCGACTTCATAACGAGCAACAAATAAAAATCTGGATAGAAGGTTTGAAATGAATAAATACTCCTCATCTTTTCCAACGATTTCAGTCATCATCCCATGCTACAACATGCGGAAGTTCATCTTCGACTCCATGCGTTCTGTGGCACAACAGACCTTTGCGGATTGGGAAATGATTCTCGTCGATGATGGTTCGACGGATGGAACTTACGAGACAATCAAAAGTCTTGCTGAAGGCGATTACCGAATCAAGCACGCAGCCAAAGCGCACTCGGGTATTGCCGACACCCGTAACCAATGCATACAGATGGCCCAAGGTCGGTATTTGGCTTTCCTCGATGCCGACGACTATTGGTATCGTTGCAAGTTGGAATACCAGCTGGAGTTTATGAGGGAACAAAATCTGGGGTTCAGCTACACCTCCTACAATTGTGTCAATGAGGACGGGGATGCCATCGTAAAAACCGTCAAGACGGCGGGCAATTTGACTTATAATGCTTATCTGCACAATACCATCATAGGCTGCTCCACCGTGATGCTCGATCGCGAGAAGGTGGGCAACGTGGTGGTGCCTAATTTTCGTACCAGCGAGGATTCAGCCACATGGCTCAAAATCCTGAAAAGAGGCTATAAGGCATACGCCATAGAAAAACCGCTAACCTACTACCGCATACGGAGCCGCTCGGCCAGTTCAAACAAGTTGCAAGCTTCTGCCGATTTATGGAAAGTGTATCGTGAACAGGAGAAACTGCCGCTGGCAGATGCGGTGGGTTGTTTTGCCAGTTATGCTTTCAATGCCGTCAAAAAACGCCTTTGATGGAGGGTTTTTATCTATATCGCAACGCATGGCGCTTCAAAGGAGCCCCGCATGAGGAGCCTAAACTCGACAAGAAAGACGTTCAGGTACTTTTGCGGCAAGGGGGACTGCTCGTCCGCAACACGTATGATTTCGACCAAAAGGAAGAAAGTTGCTTCTGGTATGTCATCAAGGATGCCTATCAGGGCTTGGACGAACTCTCTTCCAACGAAAGAAACAAAGTCAGGCGTTCTGTAAAGAGTCTGGTTTTTAAAAAGATAGATAAAACGCTGTTGGAAACCGAGGGGTGGGAGATTTTGAAAGCCACCTACGAGGATTATGCTATTTCCGACAGAGCGATGGACGAAAACGTGTTTTCGGAATACCTGTCATCATGCGACAAACAAGCCTTTGACTACTGGGGGGTCTTTGACCAGGAGCGGCTCATTGGATTCTGCACCGTGTGGCTTTGGACCAATGACAGTTGCGAATACGGTCTCATCGGCTTGAGACCCGAGTACAAACACAACAACACCTATCCCTATTATGGTCTTTTCCATAGCATGAATGCCTATTATCTGGGCGAAAAAGGTTTTCGATATGTGGCCGACGGTGCACGCAGCATCACGGAACATTCCCATATCCAGGACTTTCTTATTCAGAACTTTAACTTCCGAAAAGCCTATTGTAAATTAGAGGTCTACTACTGTGGATGGATGAATTTGGCGGTAAAGTTGTTGTACCCATTCAGAAATATGCTATCTTTGCCACGAATTAAGGCAATACTCAACATGGAGGCTATGCAGCGTGGAGAAAAGTAAACATGTCATAGGGTTCTTCTTCAAGTGGTGCTTCGACCGCATCGTGGCGCTATTAGGTCTTATTGTGCTTTTCTTTCCCCTGATTATCATAGGTATCCTTATTAAACTGGATTCGCCTGGTCCTGTTTTCTTCTTTCAGACCCGTATCGGAAAAGATGCCAAGCCCTTCAAGATTTGTAAGTTTCGCACCATGACCCATCGTGCAAAGGGAGGCAGCATTACAACGTCTGTCGACCCGCGCGTGACCCGCGTAGGGCATTGGTTGCGCCACAGCAAGTTGGATTGCCTCACCGAATTGATTAATGTGTTGATAGGGCAGATGAGTTTTGTGGGGCCGCGTCCCGATGTTCCGGGCTACGCCGACCAGCTGCAAGGTGACGATAGGCGCATCCTCCAGCTCCGTCCAGGCATTACCTGCCCCGCCAGCATCAAATACCGCAACGAGGAAGAATTACTCGCCCAGCAAGCCGACCCCAAATGGTATAATGATAACGTCATCTGGCCCGACAAAGTGAAAATCAATCTTGATTATCTTGACCATTGGAGCTTTATGGGAGATATTAAAATGATATTCATTACCATTTTTCAGTAATTATTCATCACCATCTATGGAAAAGCAAAACAGGGCTACGGCTTTAGTCACTAACAAGTTTTTCCCATTGCTATTGTTTTTTGTTTCCTTTGTTTTTGTTGCTTTGTTTTCGAGGTCCACTTCCTTCCTGTATGTCTTTGAAGGAGGCGATCCGGCTATATTCAAGCAAATGGGGTTTGCTTTTCTCAAAGGAAAAACCTTGTATTTGGATTATTTCGACAACAAAGGCTGTATCCTTTATTTCATTCAAGCTTTGGGACTATGGTTGGGTGGCGATTTCTTTATCATGTTGTTGCAAGTATTGTCGCTGACGGCCACTTTGTTGATTTGGGACAAAATGCTTGCTTTGTATCGGGACGAAAGGAGCCGTTTGATTTGTTTGGGAATAGCATTGGTTCTATTGTTATGTTTCTATCAGGACGGCGACTTGACAGAAGAATGGTGTTTACCTCTAGCCTCGTATCCGCTTCTGGTTTATTTTCGTAGTCTGAAATCGGGAAAAGATATTAGTCCGGTAAGTATGTTTGTCGTGGGTTTGTGCTTCGGTGCGATTGTCTTTATCCGTGTGAATAACGCTGCTCCATTTTTAGGCTTTATGGCTTATTATTGGATACAACAGCTGTTCAATAGAAATTATGCCAAATTTTTCCATAGTATTGCTATCTTCATTTTAGGTCTGCTTCTCGTCGCGTTGGTATGTTTTCTTTATTTCTATCTAAAGGCGGGTTGGGATGGTGTTGATGCAATGGTGTTTGCTACTTTTCTTTCCCACTTCGAATACCTATGGATGTATGTTGGACAGCAATTCTATGTTTTTGTGCTCTATTTCTTGTTCCTGTCGCTGTGCCTTTTGCAGCAAATTGTCAATTCTCGTCACGATAAATCCGTATTGATTCCTTCGTTAATCTCATACGCTTTGTTTATTGTGGCATCAGGTACGCGTTGTTTCTTTCACTACCTGATAGCGTTGCTGCCTTTGCTGATAGTGCTGCTGATGACCATGAGGCCCCAACACGAAAGGGTGAGAAACTATTTCTTTGTTGCCTCGCTGTTTGTTGCCTTTTGCTTCTTTCTCCCTATCCCATTGGCATTGACGGCAAACGACTTGGTTTTAAGAAACGACAAATACACAAAAATCTACAATGATTTTCACCAGTGTATCGAAAATGTTCCCGAAGCCGATCGCGATTCCATCTACAATTACAATTTACTTGGAAACGGCTACGGTATGATGATGCATGAAGGATTGCTTCAATGCAATAGGGTCTGCGTTTCCTACGTCACCGTGAACATGCCTTCCTTATGGGAGCAAACCACAGACCATCAGGTTGATCCCAAATGGATTTTGCTGTCATGGGATTATTATTATACCGACGCTGACGCCTGCTTTATCATCGACAATTACGACCTTTGTTGTGAGTTTTGCCACGATAGGGTTTATCTTCAGAAGCCCTTGATAGGACAGAAGTTGCAAGTTTATCTTTATCGTAGAAAGTATTGATTCCGCTTATGTTTTATGTTGAATAAAAAAACCTCGTAGAAACGGGGAGAATCTACGAGGCCAAAAAATTAATAACATGAAACATAAATTGGCGCCCCCTTCAGGACTTGAACCTGAGACCCCCTGATTAACAGTCAGATGCTCTAACCAACTGAGCTAAGGAGGCTGCACCACATCACAGAACCATTCTGATTTGCGACTGCAAAAGTACGCCTTTTTTCATTACCGTCAAGCATTTTTATAGAGATTTTTTTGTTGATTTTTCTATTTTGTTGATTTTCAACCAGAAAAAATTCAATACATCGCATTCATTTTATTCCTATCTTTGCAACCCAGTATATTTTCAATCTTTGAATCTTTGAATTTTAAATCTTGAATCCCTAATGAAACGAATTCTCGGAATAGGTAGCACTTTGGTTGATATCCTTAGCCAGATACCCAATGAAGATGTGTTGCATCAGCTCAATCTCCCCAAAGGGAGCATGACCTACGTCAAAATTGAAGACGCTGTGAAGATTGGTGAACAACTTGCGCGGCAATATGGCAGCCAACGGGCTGCTGGCGACTCAGCTGCCAACACGATGAGCGGACTGGCGCGTCTCGGTGCCCAGTCGGGCTTTCTTACCAAGATGGGTAAGGACGAAATGGGTGATTTCTTCACCAACGAGATGACCCGGACTGGAGTTGAGATGCTCGCCCTGAAGAGTGACACCCCCACGGGTCGCGTTATCGCGATGGTGACCCCCGACGGCGAGCGCACCTTCGCCACCTGCCTCGGTGCTTCCATCGAGCTCAGCCCCGACGACATCAAGCCTGAGCTCTTCGATGGTTGGGACATCTTCTATATCGAAGGCTACCTCGTCGCCAATCCTAATATGCTCCGCAAGGCCATCAGCACGGCAAAAGACAAAGGCCTGAAGATTGCCATCGATCTGGCCAGCTATAATGTGGTGGAAGAAAGCCATGACTTCCTGCTTGAACTCATCAACGACTATGTCGACATCGTGTTTGCCAACGAGCAAGAGGCTTTGGCGCTGACGGGTATGGAACCCGAAAAGGCTCTCCGCTATCTCGCTGAGCGTTGCGAAATTGCTGTGGTGAAGATTGGGGCTAAAGGTGCTTTGGTCCAACACGGCGACCAAGTGGTTACTATAGGACCGATGAAAGCTGATGTGGTTGACACCACAGGAGCTGGCGACATGTGGGCAGCTGGCTTCCTCGCTGGTCTCGTCAAGAACGAGCCTTTGGAGAAATGTGGCCAAATGGGTGCTATCGTCGCAGCCAATATTATTGAGGTCATTGGTGCCAAGATGGACGAGGCCCGTTGGGAGAAAATACACGCTGCTATTGCAAAATTGTGATTAATCCGTTGGGACAAAGGCTTTTTTTGCCCAACTATGTTCCGTTGAATCAAAAGATTTCGTACCTTTGCCCCCACTATCAACTTTCCGAAAATAATAAATATTTAATAATTAGCTAGTTAGATAAAAAAATGAAGGAATTCCAGACAAAAGACATCCGTAACGTTGCCCTTATCGGCGCAGCGAAATCGGGTAAGACCACCCTTGCCGAGAACATGCTTTTTGAAGGCAAGCTCATCAACAGAAAAGGCAGCACCGACGAGAAGAACACCGTCTCCGACTACCGTCAGATTGAGATGGATCGTCAGATTTCGGTTCACGCTTCCATGATGTACACCATCATCGGTGATACCAAGATTAACATCTTGGACACCCCTGGTTTCAGCGACTTCTCAGGCGACATCGTCAGCTGCCTCACCGCCGCCGATATGGCCGTCTGCACCGTCAATGCCCAATCGGGTGTTGAAGCCACCACCGAGAACGCTTGGCGTCATGCTGCCAACACCAACAAGCCCGTTGTGTTCTTCATGAACCAGCTTGACCACAGCAATGCCAACTTCGATAACACTATCCGCGAGTTGAAGGAATACTTTGGTGACAAGGTGACTCCTATCCAATATCCCGTGAATGCCGGTGAGGACTTCAATGCTGTCATCGACTTGATTATGATGAAGATGTTGGTCTTCAAGAACGGTAACGGAGCTCCTGAGATTCAGGACATTCCCGCCGCTGAAATGGACAAGGCTGAAGAGCTGCACAACAATCTCATCGAGCATGCTGCCGAAGGTGAAGAGGCCCTGATGGAGAAATACTTCGAAGAGATGACCTTGAGCGAGGAAGACATGGAGCGCGGTATTCATCTGGGTATCGTCAACCGTGAGATGTTCCCCGTCATCTGTGGCGCTGCCAAGCGTGGTGTAGGTGTCAGCCGTCTGTGTGAGTTCCTCATCAACGCCTGCCCGTCACCTGCCGATATGCCTGTCGTGAAGGCTAAGAACGGCACCGAGTTCCACAACAGCAACGACGACCCGGCTGCGCTGTTCATCTTCAAGGTGACTACCGAGCAGAATCTGGGTGATGTGGCTTGGATGCGTGTCTACGGTGGCACCATTGCCAAGAGCCAGGATTTGGTGAACCCGCGTACTGGCAACAAGGAGCGCCTCTCGCAACTGCTTGCCTTCCGCGGCAAGAACCGTGAGGAAGTCGAGAAGGTGAACGCCGGCGATATCATCTGCACCATCAAGCTGAAAGATGCTCGCATTGGCGACTCCTTAGTCGATGCCAAAGTGGCTGAAGCCGCTTTTGAGGAAATCAAGTTCCCCACTCCTATCTTCACCATCGCCATCAAGGCTGTCAACTCTCAGGAAGACGAAAAACTTGGTACCATCCTCAACGATATGCACAAGACCGACCCGACTGTCATCAGCGGTATGTCGCGTGAGTTGCGCCAGAACATCCTGCAGTGCCAGGGTGAATATCACTACAACACCCTGAAGTGGTACTTCGACAACGTGTATAAGATTGCTGTCGAGACGACTTCGCCCAAGATCCCGTATCGTGAAACCATCACCAAGAGCGCCAGCGCCAGCTACCGTCACAAGAAACAATCCGGTGGTAGCGGTCAGTTCGGTGAGGTTCACATGCAACTGGCTCCTTATTTCGAGGGTTACACCGACCCGAGCGAACTGCAGGTGCGCGACAAGCAGGAATACGAACTGCCCTGGGGCGGTAAGCTCATCTTCGCCAACTGCGTCGTCGGTGGTGCTATCGATGCCCGCTTTATGCCTGCCATCCTGAAGGGTGTCAACGAGCGTTTGGAGCAAGGCCCTCTGACAGGTTCATACGCCCGCGACATCATCTGCTACATCTACGATGGTAAGATGCACCCGGTTGACTCCAACGAAATGGCCTTTAAGATTGCCGGTCGTATGGCTTTCAGCGCTGCATTTAAGAACGCTGGCCCGAAGATCATGGAGCCTATCTACGACCTCGATGTGCGTATGCCCGCCGACCTGATGGGTTCGGTGATGACTGACCTTCAAGGCCGCCGCGCCATTGTGATGGGTATGGATAGCGATCACAACTACCAGACCATCCACGCTAAGGTGCCGTTGGCAGAGATGGACCGCTACTCGACCACCCTCAGCTCACTGACTTCTGGTCGTGGTACCTTCACGATGAAGTATGCCGAGTACCAGCAGGTGCCTACCGATGTGCAGAACCGCCTGCTCAAGGAGTACGAGGAAAGTCAGAAGGAAGAAGAATAATTTTTGTTTTGATCATTGTGAATTACCGCCGCAAAGATCTTTTGCGGCGGTTTTTTTCCCGATGAGACAATCAGCTAACACCACTATCAACTCAATGCTATGAAAAAAGTATTAATCTGCCTCTTGATCTTTGCCACACTTCCTGCCGTGGCTCAATATCATGGTCATTCCGATCATGTCCAAAAGAGCAAAATGAGCACCTGGATGAGCATTACGGCTCCGCGTCACCAGACTTTTTGGCTCTTCATTGACGAAGTGCTGCAAAACGAACGCGCGGTGCATTCCATTCGCATCGAAAACATGTGGCCTGATGAGTTCTACATTCGTATTGAGCTTGACAACTCCGACCAAAATTCCGTAGGACAGTTTCTTGATTTGAGAACGTCTCAAAGCTACTGCATTGAGGAACGCCGTGGCTTCTATGGCTTGGTATCTATGCCCAGTCATGTTAACGCTGATTTGGTGATGAATTACCGTAGTGGCACTATCGACAATACACATCCTACTTCGCCCGTCCCGCCCTCGTTGAATGACGAGTTTATGGTTCCTCCTATGACAACAGGATTAGGGATGTCGACCAAAGATTTTGATGAGGTTTACGCTTTGTTACAAAAAGAAAGTATGGAGAACACCCGCCTTTCCATTGCTAAGCAGGTGATTGCCTCCAATTCGATGTCTACGGCTCAAATTGTAAAGGTGGTCAAGTTGTTCTCGTTTGAAAGCAACAAACTGGAGTTCGCCAAATATGCTTTTGGGTATTGTGTGGACAGGCAAAAATACTATCTATTGAACGACGCCTTTGACCACGATAGTTCAAAGCGTGAGCTGAACGAATATATACAAAAAAAGCTGTAAGGCTTATTATTCTTCGTAAATCACATGTAGCAGCACATCGCCAACCATCCCTAAGGTGGAACGGTCGATGTGCTCTATGTTATCATTCAGGGTGTGCCACACCTCGGGGAAGCATTGGTTGCTGCTTTCCGGTTGTAAATCAATGATGTCAATGGTAGGGATTCCAGCAATTTGGTTGAGCGGCAGGTGGTCGTCGCTAATCAAGGTGCCCAATTCGTTGCTGAAATAGGGACGGTAGCCCAAGTCGTGGGCACGATGCCATACTTTGTTGCTGACCCAGGCGGCGTAGCCTTGCGAATAGTATTCTTTCGGGAAATTAGGATTCGCGCCACCTACCATATCCAGCAGGATGCCGTAATAAGCTTTGTAGCCGTACACATGAGGGTGTTTGGCCCAGTATTGGGAACCCAAGGCCCAGTGGTTGACCTCTTCATCATAATATTTCATGGTTTCCTCCTGATGCGGGCCATAGTCCTCAAGATCGAAGAAGACGATGTCGATGCCGAGTCCTTCGCGCAAAGGCATAGCTTTGAACTGGCGGGCGCATTCCAGTAGGATACCCACGCCACTGGCTCCATCATTGGCTCCGTCGATAGGGGTGCGGCTGTTGGCTTCGTCAGGGTCGTGGTCGGCGAAGGGGCGCGAGTCCCAGTGGGCGCAGAGCACAATGCGTTTCTTCGCCTCGGGGTTGAAAACTCCGATGATGTTTTGTCCGTCGATGCCGCGTCCATCGTAGAGACGGGTGCGGAAGTCTTGTACGATGACGGTGTCAGCATAGTCGCCGAGTTTTGCTGTGAGCCATTCGGCACATTGGGCATGAGCCTCGGTGAGGGGAACACGTGGCCCGTATTGGGTCTGCTGTGCCACATACTGATAGGCTGAGTCAGCGTTGAATTGTGGGACAATGACGGTTTTCTTGGGCTCTTGCTTGCTGTTGGTGTCATTTGTCTTAGGATTTCCCGTGCAGGCAGCCAGCAGAAGGGCAGCGGCGGCTATAATGATATGGCTTTTCATGTCTTATCTTAGGTGTGTTATTTTGGGTGCAAAGGTATAAAAAAAGTGAGTATCATTAGCAATGGATTCTTTTTGGGGCATCATAGAAGAGATTCTCAACACCCAAGTCGTACCCAAGGCATACCCAAGTTGTACCCAAGTCGTACCCAAGTTGTACCCAAGTCGTACCCAAGTTGTACCCAAGTCGTACCCAAGGCATACTCAAGTTGTAGCCATACTTTAAAGTATGGCTAGAGTATGGCTACAGTATGGCTACAGTATGGCTACAGTATGGCAACGGTATGGTAACGGCTTGGCAACGGCATGGGAAAGGCGAAAGAAGTGCTTGTGGCCGAAGACCAAAATCTGTGCTGTCTGTGTAACAAAAAAAGGCGTAACCCTTTCGGATTACACCTTTTTGATTGGGGTTTGAGCAAGTACCTTACTTCACCTCCTCAAAGTCCGCGTCGGTGACGTTGTCGTTGTTGCCGCCGTTGTTGGGGTTCTGCGGGCCTTGGTTCGGGTTGCCGCCTTGGAAGCCGCCGCCCATGTTGTTCGGGTCAAAGCCGCCTTGCGGGCCGCCTTGGGCACCGGCGTTCTTGTACATCTCCTCGCTGGCCTTTTGCCACATGGCGTTCATCTCGTTCATGGCGGCATCAATACCGGCGATGTCCTGAGCTTGGTGAGCGGTCTTCAGCTTGCCGAGGGCAGCTTCGATTTCAGCCTTCTTGTCGGCAGGCAGCTTGTCGCCGTATTCCTTCAGCTGTTTCTCAGTTTGGAAGATGATGCTGTCGGCTTGGTTCAGCTTGTCGATACGCTCACGTTCCTTCTTGTCGGCTTCGGCGTTGGCTTGGGCTTCGTTCTTCATGCGCTCGATTTCAGCGTCGGTCAAACCGGACGAGGCCTCGATGCGGATGCTTTGGGTCTTGCCTGTGGCCTTGTCCTTGGCGCTCACGTTCAAGATACCGTTGGAGTCGATGTCGAAGGTGACTTCGATTTGCGGGATGCCACGCGGCGCTGGCGGGATGCTGTCGAGGATGAAGCGGCCAATGGTCTTGTTCTGTGCAGCCATAGGACGCTCGCCTTGCAACACGTGGATTTCCACGCTGGGCTGATTGTCGGCAGCAGTCGAGAAGACCTCCGACTTGCGGGTCGGGATGGTGGTGTTGCTCTCGATGAGCTTGGTCATCACGCCGCCGAGGGTCTCGATACCGAGGCTCAACGGGGTCACGTCAAGCAGCAGCACGTCTTTCACTTCGCCGGTGAGCACACCGCCCTGGATGGAGGCACCGATAGCCACCACTTCGTCGGGGTTGACGCCCTTCGAAGGCTCCTTCTTGAAGAAGTCGCGGACGATGTTCTGGATGGCGGGGATACGGGTCGAACCACCGACCAGGATGACGTCGTCAATATCGTTCACCGTGAGGCCAGCGTCTTGCAAGGCGCGACGGCAAGGCTCGATGGTGTCGTGGATGAGCTTGTCGGCCAGTTGCTCGAACTTGGCGCGGCTCAAGGTGCGGACCAAGTGCTGCGGGATGCCGTTGACAGGCATGATGTAAGGCAGGTTGATTTCCGTCTCGCTTGATGAGCTCAACTCAATCTTGGCCTTTTCGGCAGCTTCCTTCAGGCGTTGCAGAGCCATCGGGTCCTTACGCAGGTCGATGCCGTTGTCCTTCTGGAACTCTTCGGCCAGCCAGTTGATGATGACTTCGTCGAAGTCGTCGCCGCCGAGGTGGGTGTTACCGTTGGTGGACTTCACTTCGAACACGCCGTCACCCAATTCAAGGATGGAGATATCGAAGGTGCCGCCGCCGAGGTCGTACACAGCGACTTTCACGTCGTTCTTTTTCTTGTCCAAGCCGTAGGCCAAAGCGGCTGCGGTAGGCTCGTTGATGATACGGCGCACTTTGAGGCCGGCGATTTCGCCTGCTTCCTTGGTGGCCTGACGCTGGGCGTCGTTGAAGTAAGCCGGCACGGTGATAACGGCTTCGGTGACCGTCTGACCGAGGAAGTCCTCGGCAGTCTTCTTCATTTTTTGCAGCACCATAGCGGAGATTTCCTGCGGGGTGTACTGCTTGTTGTCGATATCAATGCGCGGGGTGTTGTTGGGGCCTTGGATTACTTTGTAAGGCACGCGGCGCATCTCAGCTTGCACCTTGTCGTAGGTCTCGCCCATGAAACGCTTGATGGAATAGACCGTGCGCAAGGGGTTGGTGATGGCTTGACGCTTGGCAGGCTCGCCCACCTTACGCTCGCCGTTGTCGGTGAATGCCACCACCGACGGGGTGGTGCGGTGGCCTTCGCTATTGGCGATGACGACAGGCTCGTTGCCTTCCATCACGGCCACACATGAGTTGGTTGTACCTAAATCGATACCGATGATCTTTGACATACTGTTGTTCTCCTATTTTTATTTGTTCTTATTTTTGTTGTCGGCCTCTTTTAGTCAATCTTTGTGCCAAACGAAAACGACTGACAATTTGGCAAAATCACCCCATTTGACTGTAAAATTGTGACAATTTAGGCGAATAAGCCTTTGCGCAAAGAATATTTTGTGTACTTTTGCGCCTCATTTTTCCCAAAAATTGAACCTTGATGAAAAAAATAATACTCCTTGTTATAGGTCTTATTTGGGCATCCGCTGCGTCGGCGCAGGACAACCCCAAGTTTTTTGAGCGTCTGAAAAACCTTTTTGTGGTACACGATACGGTGTATATGCCTTGTCCCGGCGACACGCTGGTAGACGATGATGACGAGGACGATGAAATGGTGGAGGAAAGCATCCCCATGCCTGTTGACACACTCAACACACGCGACAAATTCACCAAGGTAGTGCTTTTCGACAACGGCACCTGGCTCTATTATGAGATAGAGCTGCCTTTCGACCCCGACAGCCTTGGGGCGGACCACTGGGTAACGGAGAAGATTCATTCCTACCAAGATGTTGCCTTGAAGGACTTGCCCGATTCTGTGCAGCTTGTCTTGGTGGACTCGTTGCACCGTTACTGCATTCCGCATACAGGACCTATCACCTCGCGCTACAAGTACCGTTGGCATAGGGCGCATAAGGGCATTGATATCGGTCTGGAAGTCGGCGATGCCATTTATGCAGCTTTCGACGGCATGGTGCGTGTTTCTATGGTGTCGAAAATGTCAGGTGGCTACGGCAACGTGCTGGTCATCCGTCACCCCAATGGCTTGGAGACCTATTATGGTCACATGTCGAAGTATTTGGTTGACAGTGGCGACATCGTGCGGGCAGGCGAGCTGATAGGCTATGGAGGCTCGACGGGACGCAGCACAGGACCCCATCTTCACTTTGAGACACGCTACATGGGGCAGGCTTTCGACCCCGAGCGCGTCTTCGATTTCGAGCATGGAAAGCTCCGTTGCGATACCTTGGTACTAAAGAAGCATTATTTCAACATCAACTCACGCTACAACATGACTGACAAACAGTCGGCGGCAGCTTCCAAGAAGTCGCCGAAGAGCAGTGGGAGCGGAGGTGCCGTATATTATAAGGTGCGGAAAGGCGACACCTTAAGCAAGATAGCCACACGCAACGGCACCACGGTGGATAAGCTATGCCGGCTGAACGGCATCAAGCCGAAAACTGTACTGAAGATAGGTCAGCGCATCCGCGTGAGGTAGGTGCGCTGCTATCTTGTGGGATAAGTGAACAACTTGTCTGCTGGCACGTTTGACTTGTAGATGTAACCTTGGCCAGGCTCAAGGATAGTAAACGTGGTTCCCATCCATCTATTTCTGTAATATATCGAATTGCCAGTCTTGGATTTGATTTCATCGCCATTGACGGCGAACCCGCGGAAGGCTTCGGTGAGGGTCATATTCTCGTCAAACGGGAATCCGATGTAGGAGATTTGGCCGTTGCCCAAAATGGAGATGGGGTGTGAAACCGGGTCAACGGGTGGGCCTTGTAACACAATTTCACAATTATCGCGGACCTTGATGAGATACATCTGGGATATATCCCAGGTTACAACTCCTGACCAACGGTGGTTGTTAGGATTGTAAGAGGTGTTTTGGCTCCTCGATTTGATTGTAATGGCCGTGTTGGGTAAAGCTTCCACGAGGGCGGCTTTGAGATAGTCCAAAGTGATATCCACATAACATGAACAATAGTTCCATCCTGCCATCAATGTTATCGTTTGGGTGAGGGTCGGTGGTGTGGGGGTGGTGAACTGAATCATCTCGCTCCATTCGGTGCCCCCTCCGTCGCAGGCGCTTTGGATGCCCTGTACTTGTACGTAGTAGGTGGTGTTGGAGGAGAGGCCCGTTAGGGTGTAGGAGGTAGCCATGATGTCTTCAATGGTGGGTGCCCAAATGAAGTTATTATAACTCATGACGATATTGTCGATGGCAAAGTAGTCGCCGGTAGGATCAATCATATAGTCTTTGGTGTACGACCAAGTGAAGGTATGAGAACCGGCAGTAACCTCGAAGCAATAGTGACTCCAAGTGGTTGTATTGGCACCGACATAGAGCAGTCTTGTGTCGTCAATGTAGAAGTCACAGTGGTCGTAATATGTGTATAGTCCTTCACCCATGCAGTTGCCGTCGAATTCGATGGTGCCGTCAGAGGTATAGGTGGCTGTGAATGAAAAGACGGACTCGGAACTGGGAACGCCCTGGTTGCTGCTCTTGAAATAATGGGTATTCATGGAGGCATCATATACTACGGTCCAGGGATAGGTGCCGTTATTGTTCCATGTGGTTGGAATCATTCCATTTTCAAAATCCGTGATGTTGATAACAGGTTCAGCTATGCTGTATCTCAGATTGTAGCTGTCTTGCAGCCCCTCCCAACCCAAGGAGGCCCGGTTCCACATTAAGGCGAGGGTGTCAAGGTGGGAAGGAACTTCGCAGAGCGAAGAGGTGGTGAAAGTACAGGTTGCCCAATCGCTATAGGTATCATCGCCGCAGACGGTGCGTATGTGGGCGGTATATTCCGTATCCGGTGTCAGGCCTTCCATAGTGTAGGGATTCTCGGTAATCTCGATGGGGTTTTCCTCGTTGCCGTCAAGACAAATCTGCCAGACGTCGGCATCTGAAATCCAGTGGAATGTGGCACTATTGAGGGTGGTGGCGCCAGCGGTAAAGCCGAGGGGCTTCATACAGGAAGCATTACTTTTAACGAGTCGGATCTGGTTCTTGGAATCGGAAATTGTACCTGTGAAAGGCTCCGTTGGGTTAAAATTGTAGCTGTCGTGGCGATAATACATGGCCTGGCTGGATGCAGTAAAGACACGAAAACTCATGGGAGAAGTTCCATAAGAGCCCGTGTTGTCGTCTACGGCGACAACTATATTGTGTAAGCCATCATACAAGTAGTATGTGTTGAACGGGATGGAAGTCCATGCGTTTGGGGCAAAGTTCACTATGCCACTGAACATGAGGTCGTCTTCAGTGACAGTGACCCAGTCGTTGGTAGCATCAAAACTGTCTTTGTCTGTACTGACTATATAAAGGTTCAGGTTACGGGTGCTTTCATTTGAGGCATTATAAAACTCAATACTTTCGATGAGACCGGATGAACCCAGTTCGGCAACGGTGTAAATCTGTTGTGAGAACGAGAAGTTATAGAAGCTGTTAAGGGGCAGATTAGTGTAGGTGCTGGTGCCCGATCCGATGACGGTTTTTATGGTGGGTATAAAGGTCTCGGTGTTGCTCCATAGGCTTGTGCCGTCATTGCCGCCGCAGTTGGCACGCACCTTGGCGGTATAGGTCGTTTCGAGGAGGAGTCCCGTAAGTGTATAGGGGTTTTCTGTCACTTCAATCAGGTTTTGTTCATCGTCGTTGAGGCATATCTGCCAAAGCGAGGCTTCGCCGTTCTCAATCCAGCTCAGGGTGGCTTCGGATGGGTGGTCTACTGAAAGGGCAACGCTCAGGTTGGTAGGCATGTGGCAGGCTATGTCGGTGGTGAAGTGAATGGGGTTAGTCCAGTCGCTGTAGCCATCGTTGCCACAATTGGTGCGTAGGGTGATGGTATAGGATGTTTCGGGCGACAGACCCTCCAGTGTGTATGGTTTGTCTGTCACGTCAATAAGGTTTTGCTCATCATTGTTGATGCAAATCTGCCAAGCATCGGCATCCGAGACCCAATTCAGGATGGCAGTATGAGCGGTGACGCCGGTGGCGGAGAGGCTTATGGGCTTGATGCATGAGGGTGGTTCTCCCTGTGTGTAGTTGAAGGTAACCTTGGGCAGGAAGTCGTATTTGTTGAAGCCTCTGTATAATTCATAGCCGCCGATGGATGCATTCTGGGCATAAACGCCATACCACTTGCTCAAGTTATACGAGCCTTGGGCAGTTTGGCGTATGCCGATAAGCAGGTTGCCGCCCAAATATTGATAAGGTGTGTCGAACACCACTACCATTTGGTTGTTGACGATGGAGAGGGTGGCGGCATTCATGACTTTGTCCATCGAGGCCCAATCCACCAATGCGGCGTTTGTGAATGTGGTATAGTCCACCTCAGTCACATAAACCTCAAACTTGGCATTGCCCCAGCTGATGTTGGATTGTGGGGAGTAGAAGGTCATGCTGTTGATGGTGTTGTAGACAAGTCCTGTGAGGCTTGTGGCGGGGATGATGAACTGGCTCTTGGAATACCGATTGGCCCAATTGCCATATATGGGCACGTATTGATTTTGGGTGGTACCATTGTTAACGGTGAGCTCTTCTGCTTTCAGTCCACCTATGGAGAATTGTAGTGACAAGATGAAAAGAAGTATAAGATTCTTGTTCATAACGGTTTAGGTATGGTTCTTTCCTGACGGGAAGGAAAATAAATTTTGAGGCTGCAATATTACAAAAAAAAGAAAAAAACCGGCAAAAATTTTGCCGGTTTTTTTTGTGAAAAGTGTGTGTTAAAGTGAAATTAGTCCTCCTTGCGGTGTTTGCCGACGAGGTAGGCTGCGCCGAGGGCGGTCAGCACAACGATGCCGCTGCCGAGGGGAGCCGGTTGGTTGCCATCTTGTCCGTGTTGGGGCAGTCTGGGAGCAAACAGGGTGCTCTCTCCTTCACGGCTATTTGACTCACCGCGTCCAAAGACGCCGCCACCATTGGGTTCAGCGAAAGTGGTTAACCCAAGTCCGAGGACGATTGCTAATGTTAATGCTAGTTTCTTCATCATATTAAGTGTTTAATTTGTTGATTACACATTATTTAATAACCATCTTTTGGGTCTTCACATCGTTGCCTTGGATGAGGCGGATCATGTAGACGCTGGGAGCCACGTCAAATTTCTTTTCGTAGCTGCCGCTGAAGGTCTCGCTGCTGAGGACGTGACCGAGGACGTCGACGACCTGGACAGTGGCCTCGCCTTCGATGCCGAAGATGCAGAGGTTGCCAGCGCCGTTGATGAAGCTGAAGCTGTCGCCGTCAACGCTGCTGCCAGTGGCGAACACCAGGCGGAAACGGCTGGCGTAGTTGTTGGTCTGTGCGTTGAAGGTGTAGTAAGGCGTCTCAAGCAGGTTGACATCGGCACCCGTCATATTATCAATAAGGTGGAGGTAGGTGAAGCTGACTTCCTGGGTAGAGATGTTCATGGTGTAGCTGCCGTTGCTTTCAGCCTTGAAGTTGACGGGCATCTCGCCCATCTCGCCGGCGCTGACCACTGCATAGTCCTTGCCTTCCATCGGGATGTAGATCTTGGTGCTGTTCTCGAAGAGCTGGAACTTGGGCAGGCTGCGCTTGCCGAAGTTGACGATGGCACGGTCAACCACGTTGTTGTTGCAGATGAGGTTGAGGGCGAGTCTGGCATTCTTATTAGGAGCCTCGGTGGTGAAGGTCAGGATTTCACCGATCTCTTCAGCGATGACGAAGATACCTTGCATGGGCTCGATGGCCTCTGTTTCGGCAGGAACGATTTCCGTTCCGGCTTCGTTCATGATGTAGAAGTCGCGGTCGATGTAGGCGGTTTCGCCGAAGGGGTTACCCACGAGGTTCCAGCCCGACAGATATGGGGTCTCCTCCTTTACCAAGGTGACTTCGCCGTCGCCCTCATAAGGCGTGCCCGTGAAGGACAGCGTGACATCTTCTTGGTTGGCATAGAGATAACCCTTGCCAGGTTCCATGAGGAAGTTGGTGTTCTTGTAGTTTTGCCATTCCTCCTGGGGTTGGGTCTGGTCGAAGGCATAGAGGTCGTATTCGTTTGACAGCATGTTCTCCACGTTGGTGGGGTTCGTTTCACCGATGGGTGAGGAGATGAGGTACCAGTGGCCTTCCTCTGAGCCGTAGCCAGTGATGTCGAGGGTGAAGGTTTCACCGGGAGTTGCGGAAATGAAGTTGATGAAGATCGGGTTGTCGGGATCTTCCCATCCTTCCATGTGGTCTTCACCGGTGAGAATCTCTATAGGCTCGCCCATCCAGGTGAGTTCATAGGTCTCGTACAGCACGTTGTTCACGTGGTCGTACATCTTGAAAGTGACAGCTTCGCCACCATTATCATAATAGATAGGTGCACCGTCAATCACCGGGTACGTGTCGCCGTACTCTTGCATATAGAAATCAATCATGTACATGTCGTTGCCTCTGCATTCATCACCGACGAAAGCAGCGACTTCCAAAGCATCCCAACCGGGTACTTCAGGCATCATGATTTGGCCATTCACCATGATGGTGGCCACAAAGGCACCTTGGAAGGGGAAGTAGTTGCCGTTGAAATCCGGCCAGTTGGATTCGTAGCTTTGGGCGAAAACTGATCCGCAGAGACCAAGTGCCACGACCAATGTCAATAATAATTTTTTCATAGTGTTTTAAATTTGTGTTGTCTATTCTTGTTTAATTATTTGTGCGAGTGGGGATGAAATCAGTCGTATGCGGCTTCTTCACCAGAGTGGCATTACCCTTTACGGTTGTCGTTTTGGGCATTTCAATCGTTGCCGGAGCTTCAGCCTGTCTTGTGGGAGTGGGGAAGACAAGCGTACGGTTACCAGCCGAAGCACTTGACTTGTACATGTAACCTACATTGGGTTCAAGAGAGGTCACCTGAGAACCCATCCATCTGTTTCTGGTATAATTTGCGGTTCCAGACTTGGCTTTGAGGACATCACCGTTGACGGCAAATCCAGCAAAAGCGTTGGTGAGGCTCATGCTCTGTTCAAGCGGGAAGGCAATGTAGGTGTATTGGCCACCACCAGGGATGTCGATAGGATGATCAGCCGGGTCAACCGGGAAGCCTTGCAGGGCAATCTCGCAGTTAGCGCTGACTTTGATGAGGTACATATTGGCCAAATTCCAGGTCAACGAACCAGTCCAGCGGTTTCTGGCGGGGTTGTAGGTGTGAGTCTGGGACTTTGACTTGATGATGATTTCAGTACCAGGCACAGCCTCCACGAGGGCAGCCTTCACTTCGTTAAGGGTGATTTCCTTATTGAAGGAGACATAGTTCCAGCCAGCTTCCAGAGCAATCGTCTGCGTCGGGATAGGACCAGCGGTGAAGGTAGCAATCTCGCTCCATTCGGTCAAACCGCCTTCGCAGCTCGGGTTGATACCCTGCACTTGCCACTCGTATTGGGTGTCGTGAGTGAGACCGGTGATGGCGAGGGTGGGCTCGGTTGTAGTGGCAGGAATCCATGCGGTGGCTTCCACAACATTATAGATACCGAAGTCGTCGATGCAGAGGTAGTTCATGTCGTAGTCCACATGGTGGATGGCGATGTAGCCTGTCTGTCCATTGTAGGCGCTCAAGTCGATGACGACCTCATTCCATTCGCCGTTATTAGGAGCAGCTGCATACGCTTTCAAAGTGACAGTGAAGCTCGTGGTGTCGGCATCCGTGGTGGAGAGCAGCACTTCGTAGCTGTCGGGATAACCGGCGTTGGTTCTCACATAGTATCTCAAAATGCCTTGCAGGTCAATCTGAGGTGTGATGAGCCAGTTGTCGGCTTGGTATGCGCTGTTGTTCCAACTCCAGGAGCTGGCGCAATACTCTCCGCTTTGGGCTTCAAATGACAATCCGCTCATTGGGTTGATAGTGTACCAGTATCCACCAGAAGGTGCAGTGGCATTTTCTCCGTAAACAATAGTCCAGTTGTCGAGGCCGTTTTCGAAGTCGTCTTCCCAAACGGTTACATATTTCGTAGCTTCGCGGTATTGCACATTGTAGCTGTCCTGATAGCCAACCCAGTTGAGGGTAGCAGCGTTGTAGGTGATGTCTTCAGCAGTCAGGTCGACAGGAGCATCGCAAGCCGAAGGCGTGGTGAAGTTGGCATAAGCCCAGAGGCTTTCGCCGTCTTCGCCGCCGCAAAGGGCTTTCACTCTGACGATATAGTCCGTCTCGGCTTCGAGACCGGTGATGGTGTAAGGCGAGGTAACGCCAGACTCGGTATTCCAATCATAGGTAGGAGCAACGTTGTCGATGAAGCCGCGGATCATCCAGCCATAGTCAGCCAGAGAGGATGACAAATCGCCGATATTGGCCCAAGTGCTGCCATTCAACACCCATTGGTTGTTGGGTTCAGTAGTTTGGCAAGAGCATATGACGTATGTGCCTTCAACGGTCAGGGTAATCCACAGGTTTTGGGTAGGATCGATGGTGACAGGCTCGTTGAGCGTGATTTCATGTAATCCGTTAGCTATAGGAGTCACAGTCTCAGTGCCGACCAAAGTTCCGGGGGCATCGTCGCCGCCAGTGTAGATATTGACGGTGTAGCTGTCCATGGTATAGTAGCTGGTCTCATAAACAGCAATCTTATTGAGATAGGTATTGCCATTGAGCAAGCTGTCGGGATACATCACGCCCCAAGTCCAAGTACCAGCAGAGCTGTTACCAATACCTGTAGCAAAAGTCCCATCGTCATACTGCATCCAGAGGGCATTCTCTGAAGGAGTGTAAGGCACAAATTCAGCCCACTCGAGGTCGTAGGTCTCGGCCCAGCCTTCGATAGCCACATCGGCGGTGAAAGGATACGGAGTCACCGTCAAAGCGGGAGCGGGGCAAGCCACGTCGGTGGCGAAGACGAACATTTCGCTCCACTTGTCGTCGAAGTCGGAGCAGATGGGACGCACCTTCACACCATATTGGGTTTCAGGATCCAAACCGGTCAAGGTGAAAGGATTGTTGGTGGTGGCATCAAATTCAGTGTAATTTGTGCCATCAGTGGTGTAGGCCACAATCCATTCGGTGGCTTCGCCGTTTTCGGTCCAGCTCAGCACGGCGCTGTGGGGACCAACTTCTGTGACGGCGAGGTCGGTAGGACGGCGGCAGGTAGTGATGGCGCAGCTCACGGTGTAGGTGAAGGTTTCAAAACCAGCACCGCTGCCTTCCACAATCACTTCACCGTTAATATCGGTGACCGTGTAGGAAACTTCGCTGATATAGTTGCCTGACACCCATGAGAATTGGATTTCGCGGCCGTCGCAAACGGCAAGGGTAACGGTTTGGGTTTCTTCACCAGTAGTACCATCAAGGTTTTGGTTGGCCAATGTTGCCATAACTTCACCAGTCAACACATCCGTCACAACGATGGCGTTGCCATTCCAGCTATCGCCGTAGCTGTCGGTGAGGGTGAAGGTGAGTTCGCATTGGTTCTCAGGCATGCAGAGGTCGGTGGTGAAGCTGACGGCGTTGGTCCAGTCGCTGAGCATTCCACTGCCGCAGTCGGCTTGCATCATCACTGCGTAAGTGGTGGCCAGTTCAAGGCCTTCCAAAGTGTAGGGGCTGGTGACGCCTTCGGTCACGGTGCCGTTCACCTCAATATTATAAGAGGTGGCTTCGCCATTCCATGTCACGGTGGCAGTCGTGCCGCCTTCGTAGTTCACAGCAAGGCCAGTGGGCTTGAGGCAGTCAGGTTCTTCACCGGGAATGTAGTCGAAGGTGGTCTTAGGCAGGAAGTTCTGTTGGCTAGGAGAAGAAGTTTGGCCACCTATGGATGCACCCGTGGCCGAAATGCCATAGAAATAGCTGGAACCCCAGGTGCCTGAAGTGGTTTCAAGAACACCAATCATCAGGTTGCCGCCAAAATATTGATAAGGATTATCCAAGGAGACCACCATGGTGTTGTTGCTGATTTCAAGATGGGCAGCGTTCATCACCTTGGTCATGGCTGTCCAATCGACCAGTTCTGAAAGGGTGGTGTAATCAACTTCAGCCATATAGACTTCAAATTCGGCACCGGCCCAAGTCTTATCTGTTTGGGCATAGAAGGTCATCTGATTGATGGTGCCATAGGTCATGACTGCCAAGTCGTCGGCAGGAATGATGAACTGGCTGCAGACGGTGCCGTCAACCCAAGTACCATACACCGGCACATAGCCGTTGGTGCTGGTGCCGTCGTTCACGGTGAGCATGTAGGCATCGGTGGGCGTGAAGCTGATGACGCTGCTCCATTGGCTTTCGCCGTCCTCGGCGCCGCAGTTGGCTTTCACGCGGGCGTAGTAGGTGGTTTCAGCGGTAAGGCCGGTGATTTCGGTAGGATTTTCTTCCACAATCACTTGAGTATAAGTACCTTCAGCAAACGTGTTGTCCGTACCATATTGCAAAATCCATTGTGTGGCCTCGGAAGTCCAGCTCAAGGTAGCAATGCTGCCGTTGCCAGGAGTGAGGGTAGCGGCTAAGCCCGTAGGAGCGGGGCAGGCGATGCCGGTGGTGAAGCTCGTAGCGGTGCTCCACTCACTGTAAACGCCGCTGCCGCAGTTGGCGCGCACCTTAACGGTGTAGGCAGTCTCCGGGATAAGGCCGGTGAGGGTTATGGTGGTGTCGCTCACGTTCGTTTCAGTGAACTCTTCCTCAGCAGCAGTCTTGTAGGCCACGACAAAAGCATCGGCTTCGCTATTCCAAGCCAGAGTGGCACCGTGGGCGGTGATGCTGTTGTTGACAACAGCCAAGCTCATGGGCTTCGGGCACGCAGGCGGTTCAGCAATGCTGATGTTGTCGATGTAAACACCATAAGTTGCACTGGAGGTCCCTGTCGGTTTGGGCATCATGATGGCGATATATTCGCCACGGCCAGTTATCTGGTAGATGAATTCCTGATAGGAAGTGGTGAGTGCCTGTGTGGCAATCTCACTGAAGGTGCTGACGTCGGCAGGATCTGCCATCACACCGATTTTGAATGTGCTGTTGGCGTTGTATCCTTTTGCAAAAAGGGTAATCTGTTGGCCGCTCAAGCCCTCCATTTGAGGCAATATGGCGTATTGGTCGGAAATGGTAGTGGTGCTTTCGCTGCCATAGACATAGAAATACAAGCAGTTGGAGGTGGAGTAAGCATTGTTACCGCTAACATATGGATAAGTGGTATAAGAAGTACCCGTGTTGATACGGCTCCAGCAGATGGGCAGATTGCCGCTGCCAGCGGTGTAGCTGTCGAAGTTCTCGGCATAGCCAACGGCGGGGATAACCGCACACTCGGTGGCGAAGGTGACAGGAGTGCACCATGCGCCGTAGTCCTCGCCGCCACAGTAGGCGCGCACCTTCACTTGATAGTTGGTGGCGGGATCAAGGCTGTTGAAGGTATAGCTGTTGGTGCTGACGGGGTTGAGTTCGGTCCATTCTGCATCGGCAGCTTTCTTGTAGGCCACTTGCCATTGTCCGGGTTCGCCGGCAGCCCAAGTGATGGCAGCGCTCGTGGTGGTGATGGAACCCTCGGTAACGGCCAATTCTGTCACATCATAACCGCAAGCCATCTTGGTGATGCTCACATTGTCGACAGCCGCAGGGGGTTGGTTTTGAGTGCTGCTGTCAGAACGCCAGGCAAGAACCAAGTAATAGTTGCCAGCGGTCACGTTGACAGCAACTTCCTTGTTTTGCCATTCTTGCACTTGGTTCAGCTTGCCGCCGCCATCAAGGGCAATCCAGCCGGAAGGAAGTGAGGTTGTGCTAATTGTGCTGTAGTCTGATCCAGCAGTCAAGGTCTGTGAAGCAGGCACCAAGGCCACTCTTAAGAAGTCGTAGTTGCTTTCGCCATAGCACTTCCAGTCGTATGAGAAGGTGAACTTACCGTCGGTGAAGCTGAGGAGCTTGGCGGCAAATACTTTTACATAATTATGACTGTAGTTGCATGAAGTGCCGCCGTCGTCGGAGATGTAGAGGGCGTGTGTGCCGCCGTTGTTGGTGGCGGTGCCCCATACCCAAGCGTCTTCGAGGTCGCCGTTAATGAGGTCCCACGTGCAGGAAGCGCCTTCAAAGTCGTCGCTCCAGCTGTCGCCAACGGCTACTGCCACGGCGGTGGTGTTGAAGCTCACATTGTTGGTCCAATCACTGTTGGGTGAACCCACGGAACGCACCTTCACGGTGTAGGCGGTTTGGGCGGTGAGGCCGGTGAGCGTATAGGGCTTCGTGCTGGTGGTGATGAGGTTGGCCTCGTTATCATTGACACAAATCTGCCACGAAGTAGCGGAGCCATTCTCGACCCAGTTCAGCGTGGCGGAGTTGTCGGTGACACCGCTCACAGCCAAGCCGCTGGGTTTGGGAGTGGCAGCGGGAGCCTGGTAGCTAAAAGTGACTTTGGGCAGGAAGTTGCGCTGGGAACCATAGGTGTAAGCTGCGCCTGTCACTTCTGCTCCGGTGAAGTAGTAGTGTTTGTAGCTGGCCGATACCGGGTGGTTGAACTCGACAAGCAAGTTTCCACCATGGTAAATGTAATTGCTTTCGAAGGTAACGGTCATCAAAGTTTCGTCAGAATTGAAGTTCATCGGACCTGAAGGATAAACCTCTGTAAGTGTGGTGGTCAGGTCGAGAGCTGACAAGGTGGTGGCAGTTGTTTCACCAAGCGAAACAATCCAGTTACCAATGTTGTTGGAACCGCTCACATGGTCGACGTAGAATACCATCTGTGTGATTTCCTGGCCATTCATAGCAGTAAGCTCGGAGGCTGGGAAAATCATCTGGTTTTGTTGCACCGCATCGGCCCAGTAGCCGTAGAACGGAACATACTCGTTTACCGCAGTTCCGTTTTCGTACACCGTTGTGGTGTTCTGTGCCTTCGCTGCCCATGGCACAAATAGAGCCATTAGCAGGATCATTAGTAGTGATTTCTTACACATAATGATTTAATTTAGGTTAATAAATGAGTTAATTAGTGTTTGTTAGTGAATACATTAGTTTTGTTGTCTGTTTTTGTTGTCTTTTCTTTTGTTTTTCCGTTGTTTTTTCCTTTCGTTTTTAGTGAATAAATGTCATAAATAAGCCCCCAAAGATAGGAATTTATTTAATATGGTGTACAATTAATGTCATTAATTGAAAAAAAGTCAAAAAAAATCGGTTTCCTCCCCCGGCTGAAATAAAAAACTCCCGCTTTCGGGAGCGGGAGGAGAGGTTCAAGATTTTAAAGTTTCCAAATCGAAGTACAGCAAGCGGGTTGTGGCACCTTCGTCTTCCTTGGAAAGAGGAATAAATCCTAGTTTGAAATAGAACGGCAAGGCATCGGCGTATGCATCGACTGTGATAAATCTGCATCCAGCCTTGGTGTCGTTGCGATATGAACCGATAATGGTGTTGACGAGCATGGCCCCAATGCCTTCGCCTCTGTATTTCTTGTCAGTGGCAAGACGACAGATTTTGAGGGCCGGATAACTCTTGAACATCTTGCCTTGAGCAAAGAATTGCTTTCGAAACCGATTGTAGGCTGAATTGCTTGGAAAGTCAGTCAAGGAAATGCGGTCGTGGGCAAGGCTGAAGAAGCCGATGACTTCATTGCTGTCACCGTCTTCCAGGACATAACTTGTTGCGATGCGCACTCTATAGTACAAAAGCGCATCTGTGGTGATGAATTCGTTCAGGTCGCTGTCGCCGCAATCAAATCCGGTCACCCTATCTGATTCCCCTAATCGTCTCAGTTGTAGCTTGTTTTTGTTCATGGCTTTGTTTAAAACGAACAATTTACGCATCTGGAGCGAAGGAACTCGTAGTCGTTCATAATGCTTTCCAGCATCTCGGGCGAAATGGGCAATGGATCCATCATGCGCATCTCGAATTGCAATGCTTCATCGCCATACAGCATCGGTGTTTCTTTAATTGGTCTTGCCATAGCTTTGTTCCTTTCAGTATTCACGATTACTTCGGTCAGGCGACCCATGTCACCAACAGTGACATCAGCAGCAAGAGAAGTGATCGTTTACTTTTCATTGTGGTTTGTGATTGAGTTGACAAATTGAAATCTGCGGCAAAGATAATAAAAGTTTCGGAATTGGGTTGGGATTAATGGTCAGGATGCGAAAAAATGAGCATCGAAGACGATTGTTTTGGAATATCGAAAGACAGGGAAGGGACGGGAAGCGAGTCGGAGGTCAAGCGGTAGCAGGCGGGGTGCTGGGCGGTAAAAAGCAGGGAGCCGGGCGGTAGCGGGCAGGGGTGGCGGCGGGCGGGGACAATATGGGCAGCGCCCGGCGCAAGTTCTTTCTTCGGTCGGGGAGGATATGGGCGGCGGTCGCTGCGAACCCTTTATTGAAAATACTTGTCAAGGAATTGCTCCGCTGAGATATGTCGGATACTTTTCTTCCAGAATGTTGGCTAATTCGACCTTATAGTCACCGTATACGTTATGCCTCTTTTTGGGAGCCATAGCAAGAATCTCAGGAGATAATTCGTAGTTATCCCACGCATGTGATTTCAGGTGGGTTTTTCTGCCAGAGGACAGCGCCATTTCAATCAAGATGGCTTCTATCTTTTCCTGCATCCACATGGCGATATCAACATCTCCGTCCACATTCACCCCTGCCATTTTAAGCAAGTTATCATTCACTTTTACGCTTACAGTGCACATTGGTATCTCCTGTTTTTTTTGTTCGACTAATTCTGTTTTCACGCCGCAAAGATACGAAATGTTTTGGGATTTTGGGTGGGATGGGGCGTTTTTTTGGGGCTTGGGCAAGGGCGATTAATTATAATAGGTGGACCCGGAGCGGACGGGGACATCGGGCTGGAAAATGTCACTTTGTCACAATGACTGACAAAATCCTGCCATTAATCATGTTTTTTCGTTTTGGCACGATATGTGACCAAGGAGGGCGGACGCATTCGATGGTTCTGAAACGGACGCATTCGATGGTTCTGAAACGGACGCATTCGATGGTTCTGAAACGGACGCATTCGATGCGTCCCTACAAGGCAACAAATAAACAATCAACGATTAAACAATTAATACAATGGCAAAATTAGCAATCAAACCTCTGGCCGACCGCGTGGTGATTGAACCCGCTGCCGCCGAACAGAAAACCGCAAGCGGTATCATCATCCCCGACACCGCCAAAGAGAAACCCCAACAAGGCACCGTAGTCGCTGTGGGTCCCGGCACCAAGGACAACAAGATGACCCTGAAAGAGGGCGACAAGGTGATCTACGGCAAATATGCCGGCACTGAGTTCCACCTCGATGGCAAAGACTATATGATCATGCGCGAAAACGATGTGATCGCCATCATCTAAGCTTCAATCTTTAAATCACGAATCTTTAAATCAGAAATAAAATGGCAAAAGACATTCTTTTCAATATCGAATCACGCGACGGCCTGAAGAAAGGCGTCGACGCATTGAGCAACGCAGTGAAGGTGACCCTCGGCCCCAAGGGACGTAACGTGGTCATCGAAAAGTCGTATGGCGCTCCCCAAATCACCAAGGACGGTGTGACGGTAGCCAAGGAAATCGAACTGCAGGATCCCGTCGAGAACATGGGTGCCCAGTTGGTGAAGGAAGTCGCTTCCAAGACCAACGACCTCGCCGGTGACGGTACCACCACCGCTACCGTGCTGGCCCAGAGCATCGTGGCCACGGGTCTGAAGAACGTTACCGCTGGTGCCAACCCGCTCGACCTGAAGCGCGGTATCGACAAGGCTGTTGCCGCTGTGGTCGCTTCGCTGAAGAAGATGTCGGTGAAAGTCGACGGCGACAACGAGAAGATCAAACAAGTGGCTACCATCTCCGCCAACAACGACGGCGAAATCGGCGGCCTGATTGCCGAGGCTATGGGCAAGGTGAAACAGGAAGGTGTCATCACCGTTGAAGACGCCAAGGGTATTAATACCTACGTCGACGTCGTCGAAGGTATGCAGTTTGACCGTGGCTACATCTCGCCTTACTTCGTCACCAACACCGAGAAGATGGAAGCCGTGTATGAGAATCCTTACATCCTCATCTACGACAAGAAGATCTCCGTCATGAAGGACTTGCTGCCCGTGCTGGAACAGACGCTGCAAACGGGTCGTGCCCTCGTCATCGTCGCTGAGGACATCGACGGCGAGGCCCTGGCTACCTTGGTGGTCAACCGTCTGCGTGGCTCGCTGAAAGTCGCTGCCGTCAAGGCTCCTGGCTTCGGTGACCGCAGAAAAGAGATGCTGGAAGACATCGCCATCCTGACCGGTGGCACCGTCATCAGCGAAGAGAAGGGCTACAAGCTGGAGGATGCCAACCTGCAGATGCTGGGTCAAGCCGACAAGGTCAGCATTAATAAGGACAACACCACCATCGTGAACGGACACGGCGCCAAGAAGGACATCGAGGCCCGCACCGCCCAGATCAAGGCCCAGATCAAGACCACCACGAGCGACTATGACCGCGAGAAGCTGCAAGAGCGTTTGGCCAAGTTGGCCGGCGGCGTGGCAGTCATCTACGTGGGTGCCGCCTCTGAAGTCGAGATGAAGGAGAAGAAAGACCGCGTGGAGGACGCCCTGAACGCCACCCGCGCCGCCATCGAAGAGGGTATCATCCCCGGCGGTGGTGTCGGCTTCATCCGCGCCATCAAGGCCATCGAGAAACTGAAGGGCGAGAACGAGGACGAGACCACAGGTATCGCCATCATCAAGAGAGCCCTGGAAGAGCCGCTGCGCCAGATTGTTGAGAACGCCGGACTGGAAGGCTCGGTTGTCGTCAACAAGGTGAAGGAAGGCAAGAACGACTTCGGCTTCAACGCCCGTACCGAGGTGTACGAGAACCTCCTCGAAACCGGTGTCATCGACCCCGTCAAGGTGTCGAGAGTCGCCTTGGAGAACGCTGCCTCCATCGCTGGCATGCTGCTGACCACCGAATGCGTCATCAGCAACCACAAGGAGCCCACGCCTCCGACCCCTCCGATGCCCATGGGCGGCGGAATGGACGGCATGATGTAATTTGAATCATGGAAACGAGCAAAAGGCTGGCTGCGAGAGCGGTCAGCCTTTTTTCTTTCAACCCATATATGCAGAAATTTCATGAAATGTGTAAAAACCATGTAAAAGAGGTTCATAAAATGTGTAATTTTGCAGCGAAATTGGTTCATAAAATGTGAAAACTGCCATGATGAAGCGTAAAATTGACCTCTATTTGTTGCAATGGAAACAGGATTCCAGGCACCAACCCCTAATAGTGCGTGGCGCAAGGCAAGTTGGCAAAACATTCTCAATTCGGGAGTTCGGCAAATCCTATAAGTCGTTCATCGAGATTAATTTCATCACCCATCCTGAGTTCAAAGGCATCTTCGCGCAAGGTTATGGTGTCGCTGAAGTTGAGAAACAGATATCATTCCTGCGTCCCGATTTTCAGTTTATAGCAGGCGAAACCCTCGTTTTTTTCGATGAGATGCAGGAATTTCCCGACTGTGCCACCTGTTTGAAGTTTTTCAAGGAAGATGGTCGCTATGACGTGATTTGTTCAGGCTCAATGATGGGACTGAACTACCATCAAATCACCTCAAATAGCGTGGGATACAAAATGGACTATACCCTACACTCGCTTGACTTTGAAGAATTTCTATGGGCAAAAGGCTATAGTCAGGGGCAAATAGACGATATGTTTGAACACCTTTCCACGCTAACTCCTTTTTCGACCCTTGAAATGGATGTCATGAATGAGTTGTTTCTCGAGTATGCCGTGGTGGGAGGGATGCCAGCCATCTTGAATCGATTCATTGAGACAGGCCATTATTCTGGCATCTTGGAGATGCAGCAGCAGCTTTTGCTGGATTATGAGGAGGATATAACAAAATATGCACAAGGCGTTGACAAGGCGAAGATTAAGAATGTGTATCGTCATATTCCGTTTTTCTTGGCCAAGGAGAACAAGAAATTCCAAATCAGCAAAGTGGCGGCCCATGCACGCAGTCGCGAGTATGTAGGCTGTGTGGAATGGCTGCAAGACGCAGGCATAGTGAATGTTTGCTATTGCATGAACCAACCCGAGCTTCCCTTGAAAGGCAATTACGATGCATCGAAATACAAAATCTATTTTCACGACAATGGTCTGCTGATGGCTAATCTTGATGAAGAGTCGACGCAAGACCTGAGACGCAACAGAAACTTCGGTGTGTACAAAGGTGCCATCTATGAAAACATTGTTGCGGAGGCATTGGTGAAATTGGGTTATCCCATCTATTACTACAAGAAAGAAAACGCCCAACTCGAAATGGACTTCTTTTTGCGCGATGCCAACAGTTTGATTCCTGTGGAGGTGAAAGCCGGCGACAATGTCTCCGTCTCGTTGAACAACCTGATTAATGGCAGGGCGTATCCGGATATTCAATACGGCCTGAAGCTGTGCCATAAAAACATAGGCTTCAACGGCAAATTCTATACTTTCCCTTATTTCTGTACCTTTTTGTTGAGGCGTTGGCTGGAGAGGTGAGCCTGTTTTGGGTGCATTTGTTATGTGACTACACAATTTTTTCTGCCAATTCAAGTTATTAATACCTTAGATACTTCTTTGCCATGTCAAAAGAACCCCAAGATAAAACTCCGGGAAGACCCCGAAAGCTCAGCCTCCGCAACTTCTCGCTGCGAAAGCTGAACCATAAATACGACTTCCTGATGTCGCACGACGAGACGGGGAAGCCCATGCTCAACTTCAGGCTCAACCTGCTCAACCTCATCTGGGTCATCCTCGGCCTTGCCCTTCTGTTGGTCATCGTCACCACCTTCATCATCGCTTTCACGCCTTTGCGCGAATACATCCCAGGCTACACCGACGTGAATCTCGACAGGCAGGTGTATGAGCTCAACCTCCGTGCCGACTCGCTCAGACGCGAGATGGAGAAACGTGATGTCTACTTCCAGAACATGAAGCGTATCATCGAAGGCTACGACTTTGCCGCCGACAGCGCCAAGGTGAATATCGATATCTACAAGCCCTTGCCAGTGGGGGTCACCGATACCATCACGTTGCGCAAGAGCCGGCAGGACAGCCTGCTGCGTGCGGAATATGAGGCACAAAACCAATACAACCTCTCCGACTATGAGACCACTCCCGCCAAGGCATCGCTCTCGGTGAAGAATTTCTTCGTGCCGCTCAATGGCGTCGTCATTAATGGCTTCAATCCCGCCGAGGGGCATTACGGCGTCGACATCAGCTCAGAAGGCGACCAGATCATCAACGCTACCTTCGACGGCACCGTGGTCTTCGCCTCATGGAGCATCGAGAACGGCTACTGCATCGCCTTGCAGCACAATGACGGCTACTTCTCCACCTACAAGCATAACGCCACCCTGCTGAAGAAGGAAGGCGACTACGTGAAAGCCGGCGAGGCTATCGCCATTTTGGGCGGGTCGGGATTGACCGAACACGTCGAGCACCTCCACTTCGAGCTGTGGCACAACAGCATCCCCCTCAATCCCGCCGATTATATGAACCTCAAGATAACGCATGCTAACTGAAAATTCGTATCTTTGCCCACTTTTTAAAACAACCTACCGACTATGACTATATTAATTAAGGTATTGCAGTTTTTCCTCTCCCTCTCCATCCTGGTGTTGATTCACGAGTTTGGCCACTTCATTACCGCCAAGGCGTTCAAGACCCGCGTTGAGAAGTTCTACATCTTCTTCGACTGGGGCTTCTCGCTCTTCCGTTGCAAGAAAGTGAACGGACAGTGGCGCTTCAAGTTCTTCGCCAAGCCCGAGCCGGAGAAATACACCTCAACAGAATACTACGACGCCAAAGGAAAGAAACAGACCAAATATGACCCCATCGACCTGAGCACCCTGCCTGAGGACGACTGGCGCCGCAGCGACAGCACGGAATACGGCATCGGCTGGTTCCCCTTGGGAGGCTACAACAAGATTGCCGGTATGGTGGACGAATCAATGGACAAGTCGCAGATGCAGCAACCCCCGCAGCCTTGGGAGTTCCGCTCCAAGCCCGCTTGGCAACGCTTCATCATCATGGTGGCCGGTGTGTTTATGAATGTGGTGCTGGCGGTGGTCATCTATATCGGCCTGCTCGCCAAGGAAGGCAAGACCTACCTGCCCACCGAGCAAGTCAACAAATACGGCATCTCTGTCGACAGCCTCGGCTACGAACTGGGTTTCCGCGACGGCGACAAAATCCTCGCCGTTGACGGACAATATGTGGAGAACTTCAGCGAAATCCCGATGCAAATCATCCTCGACAAAGCCAAGACCGTAGAGGTGGAACGCAACGGCAAGGACACGCTCATCATCATGCCCGAAGATGCCGTCAGCAAGCTGCTTAGCTCGCAAAACCCCAGCTTCATCTCGTTCAGGGTGCCATTCGTGGTTGCTGACATGACGAGCAACAGTATCGCCAAGGCTGCCGGTCTGGAGGTGGGCGACCAAATCATCGGCATCAACGACATCGAGACGGTTTACTATCAGGACTTCACGAAAACCATCAAGCAGTTCAAGGACAAGGACATCGACTTGAAGGTGGTTCGCGACTTTGACACACTCACCCTCGCGATGCATCTCGGTGAGGAAGGCGTGATAGGGGCCTATCTTGCCCCCGTCAGCGACTTCTACGAGTTTGCTACGGTTGACTACACCTTCTGGCAGGCCATCCCTGCCGGATTCAACCAGACCGTCGACGAGTTGGGTGACTACTGGAAGCAGGTGAAGCTCATCTTCAGCCCCAAGACGAAAGCCTACGAGAGCGTGGGAGGCTTCATCAGCATCGGCAAGATCTTCCCCGACCGTTGGAACTGGAGCATGTTCTGGCGCCTGACGGCTTTCCTGTCCATCGCCCTTGCCGTGATGAACATACTGCCCATACCGGCCTTGGACGGCGGATTCATCCTCTTCCTCCTTTTCGAAATCATCACGCGGCGCAAACCCTCCGACAAGTTTATGGAAGTGGCTGAAACCGTGGGACTCATCCTCGTTTTCGCCCTGCTTATCCTGGCCAACGGCAATGACATCATCCGACTCTTCAGGTAAAATTTTTGAGATTAATTCTTCGAGGTAAATACTAAATTCGTAAATTCGCGGTTTCAAACTAGCATCATACTCTCAATAAAAGAAGTGAAGACATCCTCCTTACATATAGCGATACTCTTCGTCCTGACCATAGCAGCGACGGGTCTGAAAGCCCAGCAGCAGCCTATCTTCACCAACTATGCCAATTCCTACACCTACGTCAACGCAGGCTTTGCGGGAATGAGCGAGGGAGTCAACGTGTTGGGACTTTACCGTCAGCAGTGGGCGGGCTTCAAGGACAACGATGGCAACGACATCGCCCCCACCACCTATTTAATATCAGGCGACATGCCTATTAGGGCTTTGCACGGCGGCATCAGCTTCAGCCTGTTGAAAGACCATCTGGGCTTTGAGGATGACATGGGGCTCAGCATAGGCTATTCCTTCCACCTCGACATGGGCGGCTCGACCCTCGGTATCGGCCTGGCGGCCAACCTCTGTAACCGCACCGTGGACTTCGGCCACCTGACCCCCACGCAGGAAAACGACCCCATCCTGCAGAGCCTCGGCGAGCAGAGCGACATGCTGTTTGACCTCAACGTGGGTCTCTTCTGGCAGATTCCCGAATCTATATATATAGGTGTCTCAGCCCTCAATGTGCTGGAGACCATGACCAAAGCGCTGAGCGAACAGAACACGAGCAGCGCCAGTTTCGTCAACGACCGCACCTTCTACGTAGTCGCGGGCTATCCCATCCAGTTTGAGGATATGCCGAGACTCAAGCTCGTTCCCTCGGTGGCAGCCATGACCGATATCTCCTCGTGGCAGCTCAACGTGGGTGCCAAGGTGGTCTACAACAACCTGTTCTCGTTGGGCGTCAACTACCGCCCGCAGGAGTCGGTGGGCCTCACGGCAAGCATCAATATCAAGGACTTTACCATAGGCTATGCCTACGACATCAATACGATGGGCTTGGGTGTGGTGCCCGGGTCGCATGAGATTGCACTCGGCTACTGTTTCAAGCTCGACCTCGACCGCACGCCGCGTGACTATCGCAGCGTCAGATACCTATAATTTAGTGAGTGACAAAATGAACAATTTGAAACGCGATATTGCCGCTTGAAAGAAAAAAATTAGACATTTATTCGAAAAAATCATAGTTTGAACATAATAATTCATAATTTTGGCGGTTCTTTTTGAACACCGTTCGTTGAAAAACAACGCCAAACTAAAGGATAAAATTGAAGTAAAAAAATAGTAATTAAATCATTGTCAAGAAGATGAAGAAACTACTGTTCGTATTTTCAGTCGTATTGCTGCTGACGGCATGCGGCAATTCAAACCAGGGTGAACTGGTTGGAGTGAGAAGAACCAACAAGACTTTCAACCAACCCGACCCCTACGGTATGGTATTCGTGCCGCAAGGGAGTTTCATCATGGGTGCAGGTGGTGAAGACATCACCAATTCTTATCTCAACGAACCTAAGACGGTGAGCGTTTCGGCGTTCTTCATGGATGAAACCGAAATCACCAATAATGAGTACCGCCAGTTTGTTTTCTGGGTGCGTGACTCTATCGCCCGTCGTCTTTTGGCTGATGCCTTCCCCGACAGGTATGCCATCACCGAAGGAAAGAACGGCGAGGCTTACGACCCGCCGCACCTCAATTGGAAAGAGAAACTTGACTGGAACAGCAAGGAACAAGATGTGCGTGAAGCTCTCGAACCTATGTATCTCCCTGAGAACGAGAGATATTTCATGAGGAAAGAGATTGACCCGCGCAGATTGTATTATGCCTATTATTGGTTTGACCTTCAGGCTGCCGCCAAGAAAGAGTTTGCCGACGGCAAGCTGAAGCAGAACGAATACTCGCTGGGCGAGGCTGACGCCGGTATCAATGTCGACCGCAAGGGCGCTTGGTCGAACCGTCAGCAGGGCTACAGCGACCGTTCTGTATATGCCCGTTCGGAGGTCATTAGCGTCTATCCCGATACGCTGTGCTGGATCCACGACTACAGCTATTCGTTCAACGACCCGATGACGGAGAAATACTTCTGGCATCCGGCTTACGACAACTATCCGGTGGTGGGTGTCACCTGGCAGCAGGCCCGTGCCTTCTGCGTATGGCGCACCGAGCTGCTCAACGCCTACAACCGTTCGCGTAAGGGCGTCGACCTGAGCGAGTTCCGTCTGCCCACCGAGACCGAGTGGGAGTGGGCTGCCCGTGGCGGTCACATGCTGAATCCTTATCCTTGGGGAGGCCCCAACGCCTCTAACGCCAAGGGCTGCTTCTTGGCCAACTTCAAGCCGCGTCGTGGTAACTACCTCGCCGACGGTGGTCTGCGCACCCTCGTGGTGGGCTGCTACCCGCCCAATGGCTGGGGCTTGTATGATATGGCTGGCAACGTGGCTGAGTGGACTAACACCGCCTATGACCCCAATTCGTACAACTTCACTTGGGATATGAACCCCAACTACACCTATAACGCCAAGAACGATGACCCGCCGGTCATGAAGCGTAAGGTGATTCGCGGTGGCTCATGGAAGGATGTCTCCTATTACATGCAAGTCACTACCCGCGACTACCAATACCAAGACTCAGCCAACTGCTACACCGGCTTCCGCTGCATCCAGCCTTACTTAGGCCGTAACAAGGGCGACAACCCGAGAATGTCGAGAGTCTACAGATAAAAACGCAATTCATCAGAAATCAAACAGAATAACAATAACAATTAAAAACATCAATTATTATGGCAAAAAAAGAACTTAGCAAATTCCAACAATTCCTCGTTTCGAGAAAGTTCAAAACCTTTATGGGCTACCTCTATGGTTGGGGCGCGTCTGTGGTTATGATCGGTGCATACTTCAAACTGACCCACATCCCCGGTGCTGACTTCATGCTGGCTCTCGGTCTGGGTATCGAAGCATTAATCTTCTTCATGTCGGCTTTCGAGCCTCAGCATATTGAATATGCATGGGACAATGTGTTCGTGGAACTCGAAGAGGACTGGGACGGTAAAACGAAGACCCAATTTGCCACCACTAGTGCCACCACAAAGAATGGTCCCACTAATGTGGAAGACGCTATGCTCAGCAAGATGTTTGAAAAGATGAACGTCAGCGAAGAGACCTTCAACAAGCTTGGTAAGGGCCTTGACAGACTGGCTGCCAACGCCGGTCAGATGGCCGACATCAGCAACGCTATGGCTGCCACCACCAACTATGCCAACGCTATGGACCGCGCCACGAAGTCCATCTCCGACTTCTCCAACAGCTACATCCAGACCAACCAGAAGCTGTCTGACTCACTGGGTAAGCTCGACTTCAGCGCTCTTGATGCCAACACCATTAAGAAGGTGGCCGCCAGCATGACCTCGCTCAACTCCATCTACGAGCTCCAGCTCCAGGGTGCCGAGCAGACTTCAGCTGCCAGCAAGAAGTTGACCGAAACTATGAACAAGTATATGGATAACCTCAACGCTTCATCACAGAACGCCGGCCAACTCAACCAACAGTTGACCCAGTTGTCACAGCGCCTCACCGCTTTGAACAACGTCTATGGTGGAATGTTGTCAGCAATGAATATCAAGGCATAATTCTACTCAAACTCATCGTTTAATATAAAAAAGGAGTAAGAATATGTCAGGCGCAAAAGAAACCCCAAGACAGAAAATGATCGGTATGATGTACCTGGTCTATACTGCCTTGTTAGCTATGAACGTCTCGAAGGACATCCTCGATGCCTTCGACACCGTGAATGCTGGTGTGCAAACCACCAACATCACACTTTCGAATCAGATTAATCAAAAGTATGCCGCCTTTGAAGAGCAGTATGGCTTGGATCAGGAAAAGGTCGGTCCCTATTGGGAAGAGGCCCAGGCACTGAGAGAAGAAGCTACCGAACTCATCAACTATGTTGAGGCCCTGAAATGGGACTTGGTGAAGCAAATCGAAATCCCCAAGGCCACTACGGATGAAGAAGCTGTCCAAGAGGCTTTGGAACGTGGACTGCTGAAGAATTCCAACAACACTATGAACGGACGTACCATGTACGACATCAACACCTCAAAGGTGAAGTCGAGAGACGGTTACAACCAGCCCACCATGTACATGATGGGTGACCCCGAGGGTCCGGGCAATGGCGGTAAGGCTTACGAACTTTCCGAGAAGATGAGAAGATTCCGTGGCGAAGTGGTCAAGGTGATGGGTCCTCAACACATTCACGAAATTGGCCTGATTACGGATAGCTTATACGGAACGAAACAATATCTGGAAGAAAACGGTATCGCTGAGAGCCACATGAAGAAACTTCCCTTAGAGGGTGAGTACTATGGTGCCAAGATCAGCTACTATCCCGGTTCGACCGATATGGTTCAAGACAGTTGGGAATACCACAACTTCCACCACACGGTGTTGGTTGCTGACGTCACCTTATTAAATAAGATTATCTCCGAGGCCCAGACCGCAGAGTTGAATGCCGTCTCCCAATTGATGACCAACATCCACGCCCAAGACTTCACCTTCGATGAAGTCGGTGCCAGAGTGTTTGCCGAGAGTGGTTACCTCCTTTCGGGTCAAACCTATAAGGCCCAGGCTATGGTGACGGCATGGAAGAACTCACAGCTGACCGCCCGCGTCAAGTTGGACGGTGGTGCCGAGAAAGAATACACCAGCAATGCCCAAGGCGTGATTCCGCTGGAGTGGAATGTCGGCGTTGGCTCGCACAACTATACTGGTGTTATCGACATGCTTGATCCTACCACCAACCAGATGAAGGAATACCCGTTCCAAGGCTCCTTCACGGTGGCTCCTCCTGCGGTGAGCGTCTCTGCCGTCAAGATGAATGTGGTGTATCGTGGTATCGACAACCCGATTGCCGTCGGTGGCGGTGTCGGTGGTGAAATCACAGCCACAGCTACGGGTGCCACGCTGACCAAGACGGGTAACGGTACCTACAACCTGCGTCCGGGTGAAGGCAACGAGGTGACGGTGAACGTCAGCTCAGGTGGCTCGAACCTCGGTAGCATGAAGTTCCGCGTGAAAGACCTGCCCAAGCCTACGGCTATCATCCGTAACGTGGTGAACGGCCAGGTGTCGAAGAGCGCTCTGCTTGCCGCCAACCGCGTGGAAGCTGAGATGAAGGACTTCGACTTCGAAGGTGTCCATTACGACGTGGTGGGTTACACCGTGAAGTACAAGACCAAGGCCGGTACCAACCGTGAGGCCAAGGTGAACAGCGCCACCTTCAGCGAAGAGATCAAGAGCGTGTTCAACACCGCTAACGTGGGTGACATGTACGTCTTCACCGCCATCCAGGTGCGTGGTAACGACGGCAAGACCAAGACCCTCGATAACCAGCTGGCTATTGAAATCAAGTAAAAGAACGTATTAAATACCATAGAAGATGAAAAAGACACTTGTCATGTTGATTCTTGCGATGCTGAGCAGCACCGTTGTTTTGGCCCAGACCACTGACGTCAAAGCGCCGAAGAACAGCATTCTCTCGGGTCAACAGGAAATCATGAACGAAAAAACACCGTCACCGCTGCCCTTCATTGACGAATCGAATGTGATGTGGAAGAAGACGGTGATCCGCGAGATCGACTTCCGCCAGAAGATCAACCAAGTGTTCTATTATCCCATCAACCCGACCGAGGACTGGAGAAACTTCATCACAGTCATCTACGACGGCATCCAGAGTGGTGAAATCACCCCCTACCGCGTCGAGAACAACATCGATGACATGGTGACCCCCCTGACCTTGGCTGATTTTGAGAAGGAAAACACGAAGATTGGCGACCCGCCGGTCATCTGGAAGGATGGCGAGGAAGTGCCTAACGAGATTGTCTTCAAGGACCGTTTGCTCAACGTGACCCGTCTGAGAATCAAGGAAGACTGGTATTTCGACAAGAAACTCTCCCAGTTCCTCGTCCGTATCATCGCCTTGAGCCCCGTCGTTGCCGACGAAGACGGTATCTCGCAAACCTGCTGGATCCCCTACGAGGAGTCCAGAGCTGTGCTGGCCAGAGCTTTTGCCTTCAACCGCAACAACTCAGCCCAGCGCCGCACCTACGACGAGATCCTGCAAAAGCGTATCTTCGACAGCTACATCGTCAAGGAAGAAAACGTTTATGACCGTTACATCAACTCCTACGCTTTCAACATCGACGCCCTCTATGAATCAGAGCGCATCAAGAACGAAATGTTCGACTTCGAACAGAGCCTGTGGGAATATTGATGGAATCGAAATCTCGAAAAGAAAAAGGACATCCGAAAGGGTGTCCTTTTTTTGTCGTGTGATATTTTTTCAAGTTTTTGAACGCTGGTTTCAAATTTATTCCTATTTTTGCAGCCGCTTTGGAAAAGCCACTTTAGCTCAGTTGGTAGAGCAACGCATTCGTAATGCGTAGGTCGTTGGTTCGAGTCCGACATGTGGCTCACAAATAAGAGTCTTGGAAACGAGACTCTTTTTTGTTTTTGTTTGACGGAGATTCAGCAAGATTTCGTACTTTTGCAAATTCAATTCAAAATCAGTACGATGAAAAACAATTACAAGGAATATAAGCAGCTGAATCTCACGGAGACAGCCAATGCCATTCGTCAGTATTGGGAAGAGAACGATACCTTCCAGAAGAGTTTGGACAACCGCGACAAGGACAACGCCTTTGTGTTTTTTGAAGGTCCGCCGAGTGCCAACGGTACTCCCGGTATCCACCATGTGATGGCACGAAGCATCAAGGATGTGGTGTGCCGCTATCAGACCCTGAAAGGCAAGCATGTGGTCCGCAAGGCCGGTTGGGATACCCACGGTCTGCCTGTCGAGCTTGGAGTAGAGAAGAAACTCGGCATCACCAAGGAAGACATCGGCAAGAAGATTTCGGTGGACGAATACAACCACGCCTGCCGCGAGGAAGTGATGAAATACAAGGATATGTGGGACGACCTCACCCGCAAGATGGGCTATTGGGTCAATCTCGACGATCCTTATATCACCTTCACCAACGATTATATCGAAACCCTGTGGTTCCTGCTGAAGGACCTCTATGATAAAGGTCTGCTCTATAAGGGCTACACCATCCAGCCTTACTCGCCTGCTGCCGGTACCGGTCTCAGCTCGCACGAACTGAATATGCCCGGCTGCTACCGCGACGTGAAGGATTTGACCTGCGTGGCCTTGTTTAAGTTGAAAGTTGATAGTGAAAAGTTAAAAGTTGTCTTCGGTGACAAACTCTCAACTCTCAACTCTCAACTCTCAACTTATGCAATTGCCTGGACCACTACCCCTTGGACCTTACCGAGCAACACCGCCCTCTGCGTTGGTCCGAACATCGAATACAACCTGGTGAAATCGGTCAACCCCGTCTCGGGTGAACCTACTTACCTCATCCTCGGTAAGCCTCTGATGGCTTCGTTCTTCCCCGCTGAAGAGGAGAAACCCAGTTTTGAGGACTGGAAGGTCGGCGACAAGAAACTGCCTTATGAGGTGCTGGGTACCGTCAAGGGTACGGAACTCGTGGGTCTGGAGTATGAACAATTAATCCCTTGGGTCAATCCGGGCGAAGGAGCCTTCCGCATCATCCCCGGTGACTATGTCACTACAGAAGACGGTACAGGTATCGTCCATATCGCCCCTACCTTCGGTGCTGACGATAAGCGCGTTGCCGCTGCCGCAGGCATCCCGCCCCTCCAGATGATTGACAAGGACGGCAAAGCCCAGCCTATGGTAGACCGCACCGGTAAGTTCTGGCTTATCGAAGACCTCGACCCCGAGTTTGTCAAGAACTGCATGGACGTAGAGGCCTATCGTCCCTATGCCGGACAGTTTGTAAAGAATGCCTACGACCCCACCAAGACCGAAAAGGACAAGAGCTTGGATGTCGACATCGTCGTCATGCTGAAGGAAGAAGGTAAGCTCTACAAGAGCGAGAAACACACTCACAACTACCCGCACTGCTGGCGCACCGATAAACCCGTGCTGTATTATCCCTTGGATAGCTGGTTCATCAAGACAACGGTGCTGAAAGACCGTATGATTGAGCTGAACAAGACCATCAACTGGAAGCCCGAAGCCACTGGAAGCGGACGTTTCGGCAACTGGTTAGAGAACCTTGTGGACTGGAACCTCTCGCGTTCACGCTACTGGGGCACCCCACTGCCCATCTGGCGTACCGAGGACGGCAAGGAAGAAATCTGCATCGGCAGTGTGGAAGAGCTGCGCAACGAAATTGAGAAGTCCATCAAAGCAGGCTTCATGACGGAGAATCCCTACGCCAGCGAAGACTATACCAAGTTCGACTTGCACAGACCTTATATTGATGGTGTTATCCTTTGCTCCGCCAGCGGCAAGAAGATGTTCCGTGAGCCTGACCTCATCGACGTGTGGTTCGACAGCGGCGCAATGCCGTATGCCCAGTACCATTACATGGGTGGCAAAACCGCCGACGGCAAACTCTCAACTCTCAACTCTCAACTCTCAACTCTTCCCTTCCCTGCCGACTTCATCGCCGAGGGTGTTGACCAAACCCGTGGTTGGTTCTTCACGCTTCACGCTATCGCTACGATGTGTTTCGACAGCGTGGCCTACAAGAACGTCATTTCCAACGGTCTGGTGCTCGACAAGAACGGCAACAAGATGTCCAAGCGTTTGGGCAATGCCGTTGACCCCTTCGGTGCCATCCAGCAATACGGTGCCGATGCGGTGCGTTGGTACATGATTACCAACTCGCAGCCTTGGGACAACCTGAAATTTGACGAGGCGGGTGTGGACGAGGTGCGTCGTAAGTTCTTCGGAACCCTCTACAACACCTACGCTTTCTTCGCCTTGTATGCCAACATCGACAAGTTCGACTACAGTCAAGCCGACATCGACATCAAGGAACGTCCTGAAATTGACCGCTGGATTCTCTCAGAGCTCAATTCGCTTATCCTTGAGGTGGACAACGCCTATCAAAGCTATGAGCCCACCCGTGCGGGTCGCGCCATCGCGGATTTCGTGGATGCCCACCTCAGCAACTGGTACGTGCGCCTCTCGCGCCGCCGTTTTTGGAAGAGCGAGGATAATCAGGACAAGCTGTCGGCCTACCAGACCCTGTACACCTGCTTGGAGACCATAGCCCGTCTGAGTTCGCCTATTGCACCGTTCTTCAGCGAACAACTTTACCGCGACCTGAACAACGTCACGGGACACAACCCCGCCGAATCGGTGCATCTGACCGACTTCCCCGTTGCCGACAAGAGCCTCATCGACAAAGCCTTGGAGGAACGTATGGAAGCTGCACAACTCATCTCTTCGTTGGTGCTCTCGCTGCGTAAGAAAGCCAACATCCGTGTGCGTCAGCCCCTGTCGAAGATTATGATTCCCGTCGCCAATGAGGAAATGAAGGCTCAAATCGAGAAGGTGTCGCACCTCATCAAGAGTGAGGTCAACATCAAGGAGATTGAGTTCCTTGCTCCCGACAACAACATCCTGGTGAAGAACGTGAAGCCCAACTTCAAGACCTTGGGCAAGAAGTACGGCAAGCAGATGAAGCAAATCCAGGCCTACTTCACCAACATGAGCCAGGAGGAAATTCATCAGTTCGAGAAGAATAATGGCACGCATCTTGCTATAGACGGCGTGGATGTGGAGCTGACCCTCGAAGACGCTCTGATTTCGACGCAGGACATCCCCGGTTGGGCTGTCACCTCGCAGGACGACCTCACCGTTGCCCTCGATATGACCATCACCGAGGAACTGATGCAGGAAGGTCTGGCCCGCGAAATCGTGAACCGCGTGCAGAACCTTCGCAAGACAGGTGGCTTCGAAGTCACAGACCGCATCGAACTGTTGATTGAAAAGAACGAAAAGATTCAAGATGCCGTCGACAAATTCGGCGACTATATCTGCGCTGAGACCTTAGCCACCATTAATGAGGTGGATGCACTGGACGGCGTGGAAGCCGAAGAGCTGGTTGAAGGCATTAATGTGAGATTGAAGATACAGAAGAAATAATATATATAGTCACTATGGAAAAGAAAGACCCCCAAGTGCGCTATTCCGACGAAGAACTTGAGGAATTCAAAGCACTGATACTCGAAAAGCTTGAACAAGCTAAAAGCAACTTGGCCACCTTGCAGGCCAACCTCTCCGGTGGAGAGCACAGCACCGACGACACAGCCCCTACTTTCAAGGTGTTGGAAGACGGCTATGCTGTAGCGCAGAAAGAAGAAAACGCCAGACTCGCCGCCCGTCAGGAGAAATACATCCACAACCTGGAACTCGCCTTGATGCGTATTGAGAACAAGACCTACGGCGTGTGCTGCGAGACGGGTAAACTGATTCCGAAGGAACGTCTTCGCTGTGTACCTATTACCACGCGTTGCCTTGATGCCAAACTGAAGAAAAAGTGAAAAAGCAAAGCAATCGCGGCCTGATTTGGTCGTTTGTGGTGATATTTGTCGTTCTGCTCCTTGACCAAATCCTCAAGATTTGGGTTAAGACCAACATGACCCTTGGACAAGAGATTTCCGTCATCGGGAACTGGTTCAAGCTGCTGTTCATCGAGAACAACGGAATGGCCTTTGGCTGGTTGGGTGGTGGCGGCATCCTGAAGCTGGCACTCAGCCTGTTCAGGATTGTGGCTATCATAGCCTTATTCTGGGTGTTGGTCAAGTTGTCGAAGAAGAACGCCAAATTCGGGGTGCTGTTCGGCATCGCCCTCATCACAGCAGGGGCTATGGGCAACATCATCGACAGCGTGTTCTATGGCCAGATTTTCCATTATGCGGGCTGGCTGCAGGGACGTGTGGTCGATATGCTCTATTTCCCCATCATCGACGTAGCAAGGGAAGAAGCCTCGTGGCTGCCGAATTTCTTCTTCGGTCCAGACGGGCGTTTTATCTTCTTCAGGCCGATATTCAACTTAGCTGACTCAGCCATCACGGTAGGCGTGTTCTATATGCTCCTCTTCCAATGGAAATGGCTGAAGAGTTTGTAAACAAAAAAAAGCGGAAGGAAATGAATCCTCCCGCTTTTTTTGTGCCATTAAGGACTTAGAGATTGTCCTTGAAGTATTGCGTAATCTTCGTGATTAAGTGGGCGCGGTCCATACCGTAGACGTTGTGATCGTGTCCGGGATAGACGAAGTAGTCCAACTGCTTGCCGTTATGGATACAGTTCTCCACGAAGACCAGACTGTGCTGCCACATCACCACGGGGTCGGTGGTGCAATGGATCATCAGGAGCTTGCCTTCCAGCTTGTCAGTCTTGTTCTCGAGGCTGGTCAGTTCGTAGCCCTCGGGGTTTTCCTCTGGGGTGTCCATATAACGCTCGCCGTACATGATTTCGTAGTACTTCCAGTCGAGCACGGGGCCGCCTGCCACACTGACCTTAAACACCTCGGGGTGATTAATCTTCAGCGAGGTCGACATAAAGCCGCCATAGCTCCAGCCATCGGAACCGATGCGGTTGGCATCGACGTAGGGGAGGGTCTTCAGCCAGTTGATACCTGTCATCTGGTCACGCATCTCAAGTTGTCCGCATTGGCGGTGGATGCATTGCTCAAAAGCCTCACCACGGTCTGCTGAGCCACGATTGTCGAGGGTGAAGACGAGGAAGCCTTCCTGGGCCAGATAATTGAGGTAGATACCGGCTCCGGCGGTCCAGGTGTCGGTAATAAGCTGGGCGTGCGGACCTCCATAGACGTAGACGATGACGGGATATTTCTGCGAAGCATCGAAGTTATAGGGCTTGATGAGGCGGGTGTAGAGTGTCTGACCGTCTTCGGCTTTCAGGGTACCCAGCGTGGTCTCGCCGATGTAGTAGTCCTTCAGCGGGTTCTCGGCTTCGTGCAGACGACGGACGAATTTGCCGTCCTTGTCTTGCAGGTCGATGTTATAAGGCACATCGGTGCTGGAGTAAAAGTCCAAGAAATATTTGCCATTAGACGAGGGCGACACATCATGGGTGCCGTGTTCCTTGGTGAGCTTGGTTATCTTGCCGCTCTTGAGCTCCATCATGTAGCAGTGGCGTTCCAGCGGGCTGACCTCGGTGGTGCGGTAGAAAATCTTGCTGCCGTCTTTCGAGAATCCGTTGAAGTCGGTGACGACGTAGCTGCCCTTGGTGAGCTGTATCGAGGTGCCTTTGCTGATGTTATACAGATAGAGGTGATAATAACCGTCGCGCTGGGCTTTCCAGATGAACTGGTCGGGATTGTTGGGCAGGAAGTAGGCGGGACCCTGCGGCTCCACAAACTGCTCATCTTGGTCTTCGAAGATGGTCCGGATGAAGTCGCCGGTGAGGGCATCGTATTCGTTGAACTTCAGATGGTTCTGCTGACGATTCAGCACGCCGATATAGACGCGCTTGTTGTCGGGGTTCCAGGTGATGGCGGTGAGGTATTGCTCAACGGGTTCGCCGGTCTTCACAACGATTTCCTTGCTGGAAGCGACGTTGTAGATGTGCAGCGTTACTTGGTGGCTGGTCATTCCGGCCATAGGATACTTGATGGGTTTGGCGGTGGCGACGCGCTCGGTGATGTCGACCAAAGGATAGTCAGTCACCATGCGCTCGTCCATGCTGTAGTAGGCGAGGAGCCTGCCGTTGGGTGACCAGAAGATGCCGCCGTTGATGGCAAACTCGTTGCGGTGTACGCTCTGTCCGGCTACCACGCCTTCAGGGTTGTCGGTAATTTGAATCTGCTTGTCACCGTTGGCTACATAGAGGTTGTTGTCGATGGTATAGGCTACATACAGGGTGCCGTTGGCTATGGTTTGGTTCTCGGCTCCTTGCGGGATGGTGGCGATATGGTCCATACGGCTCTTCTTCAGGTCGAGGCGGTTGAGGGTGATGCCCTCCTTACCCATAGCATAGAAAGTGGCTTGATAGTCGTTGAGCCAGTTCAGTTGCGGGATGCGGCGCAGGCTGTCGATGCCTGCTGCGTTAGCATAGCCGTTCAGCTCGTCAAGGGTCTTAAAGACGGCCTCTTTCTTGCTCGTGGGACTCATGGTGAGGATCTCGTTGCCCTTCACCTGCATCAGAATGTCAGAGTCGCCAATCCATTTCAGTTGGTTGGGACGTTGGGCATACAGGCTGCGGTTGTTATAGGAGGCGTCTTCAGGGGTGAAGAACTTTTTCTCCTGGGCGTGGACGGGCAGAGCGAGTGCCGTCATCAGGACCAGGGATAATACGGAAAGAATTCTGTTCATAGAGTTGTCTGTTTTTGAAAATTTTTGCAAAGATAGGGATTTTCTCATTTGAAAATAGCTTTTCTTGCCATTATGGTCATACTTAGCCCTCGGGCCACCATGAAGAGCAGGAAAGCCACCCATAGGCCGTGATTGCCGAAATAGGGCATCAGGATGAGCGAGGCGGGCAGGAATACTCCCAAGGCTGAAATCAGCATCGTGTTGCGAATGGCGCGTGCGGCTGTGGCTCCGATGTAGACCCCATCCCAAAGGAAAGCCGCAAAGGTGATGAGCGGAATGGCAATCATATAGATATGATACGGTTGGGCTTGCACCGCAATCTCAGGCTGGTCGGAGATGAGGCCGATGAACCAGTCGGGGAAGAGGGCATAGAGTACCGTGAAAGGCAGAGCGATGAGGAAGCCCCAGATGAACAACAATTTGACGGTATGCCTCAACTGCGGCTTGTCGCCAGCTCCCGTGAAACGTCCCACCAATGCCTCACCCGCATAGGCAAAGCCATCGGTGAAGTAGGAGAAGATGTAGAAGAACTGCATCAATATCATGTTGACAGCCAGCATATCGTCGCCCAGTTTAGCCGACTGGTTGTTAAAGTAGGCAATACTCAGCACCAGCAATATGCTGCGAATCATGAAGTCGGCATTTACCGAGAAGAAACGCTTCAGCTTGTCGCGTTGCAGCAGAATCACCCTTCGGATGGGGATGAGGTGGTAGCGGAACTTGGCGAAGAGAAAGATGACAGCAGTCAGCAGTCCACAGTATTGCGCGATGACGGTACCCAAGGCGACTCCCGTGACCCCCATTCCCATGACGTTGACAAAAACGATACTCAATATGATGTTGACCACGTTGGTCAGGATGGCGATAATCATGGGGATGGTGGTGTTCTGCATTCCGATGTACCAGCCGTTGAAGGCATAGAGGCACAAGACAGCAGGAGCCGCCCAGATGCGCACGTGGAAATAGGTGGCGGTATAGGCCAGCACCTCTTCGCTGCCGTGCAGGAGTTTCATGCTGAGCCATTCGACGCCATCTTGCAACGAAAGCACCAATACAGTAGCGATTAAGGCGATGCAGAGCGAGCGATAGAGCGAATAGGCGATTTCCGCCCGGTCGTTGGCACCATAGGCTTGTGCCGTAAATCCCGTTGTGCCCGCCCTCATGAAGCTGAAGATGGAGTACATCACGCTGAAGATGGTGCCTCCCAGCCCGATGGCTCCGATATAGGCAATGCTGTCCTGATGTCCCATCAGCACCATATCGACCAATCCTAACAGCGGCACAGTGATGTTGCTGATAATGTTGGGGATGGCCAGCTTCAGTATCGATTGGTTGAGCGAGGGTTGCTTCATATCCTGATTACATTTCCTCCATGCTTAGCCCGTTCATTTTCACTTCTTGTCCTCGGAAAAGATGCCGTTGCATCATTTCCACTTTCTCCTTGAGCCGTGCAGGATTGTATTTCTTCGGATTCCGTTTCACCTCATAAGCTTCTACTTCATCCCCCAGTGTCACCGCCACGATGTCAATTTCAAAGTCATCATGGTCTCCATTGGCATTTACACCACTGGGCAGCCACCAGCCACCTATCATCTTGTAATGATAGCTCTCCATCATTTTCTGCCTGAACCAGCGTTCCAGCGCTATGCCAGAGAACGTCGTATAGTCATCCACCATAATTTGCTCTAACGCCGGGAAGTTCCGAATCTCTATCAGCGAGGCATACCGGTTGATATACCTGAACCAGAATCGGAAGAAGTTGTCCTGTATTTCGTAGCGTACCGTTTGGCTTCCCTCCTTCGCACCCACTGGCCGTTTTTTCTTGATGATGCCGTATTTCTCTTCCAGCACCTTCAACTGTCCCCCCAAACTTTTCACACCTAATGAAGCTTCTATCTCGCTTTGCGTCACATCGCCATGCGCTATTTGATCCAGTATGCTGAAATACGTACCATACTGCTTACCGAATTCCTGTACCAGCACTGATTTTCCCTCTTCAATAAAATAGCTGTCTCCGCTCGAGCACACATAGTGTAGCATCGCTTTCATGTTCGTGCAGCGGTTATTCATCAGTTGCTCAATATACCGTGCCACACCGCCTGTGATGGTCCACAGTGCCAGCAAATCTTCATTCGTGTAATCAACCTTGTAGTCACCCAAAATTTCGCGTATTGTCGCCGTTGTGAAGGGCTGCAGTTTTATTGTACAGTCGTCGCGGCCAAACAAAGGCTGCTCTTCATCCTTGAAAATTTTCTCCATCATGCAAAAGATACTGCCCGACACAATCAGGCACACTTTTGTTTCCTTTTTATACCTGTCCCACAGTTCCTGCACATCGCTGAACACCCCTGCATTCACGTTGTCAAACTCTTGAAACTCGTCAATGAACAGCGTAAAATGCCGCCGTTTACCCATCTCCAAAAGCAACTGTAACAAACCACGAAAACTCGTAATACCTTCCGGCACATACTCCTCCAGTTTCGTGCGGACCTCATCGCAGTAGGTTCTTACAAGCATAGCTTCCGTTTTGCGGCCCACAAAGAAATAGAGACCTGGTGCCTCCTCCTTTGTCTCCTCCATTAACCGATAGACGAGACTTGTCTTGCCCACGCGCCTTCTGCCCGTCAGCACCACAAATCTGCTGTAATCCTCAAATGCTTGCCGCTGCATATCGCGTAGCTGCCCCATCTCGCGTTCCCTGTCGTAAAACTTCTTCATGTGTCCATTCTTTTATGGCTGTAAATTTTACCGCTGTTAAACTTCGCTGCAAAATTACAATTTTTTGGTAATATGGTGAAGGAAGTCAAAAATTTCATTAGGTCACGCTAAAGTGAATGAAAAGTGCTGATTTGGCGATACCGATAGATAAAAAAGAAGTCCTTATTCAGCCAAATGACCATAAAAATACCCTGTATTGGCTGGATAAAAAATTTTATTGAGCCAAAAGAGGGTCAAAACACATGGTTTTGGCTGAATAAAGCATATTCTTTATATTGGTCGCATACAAAAAACGGTCGTTATGGATGATTCGTTTGCGCCAGTCTGCTAATTATTTCTCGCTTCTTTTATCCATATATCAGGGTGATTTTGTACTTTTGACAAATTTTTGTCTTGCATGTCGAAGAAATCGAAAATATCGCTCTCCAGACTTGAGTCTTTTTTGAAAGCCCAGTGTGACCGCTTGCGTACTAGTATGGATGCAGCAGAGTACAAAAACTATATCATTGCGTTATTGTTTCTCAAACGCATTAATGATCAGTTTGAGATTGACCGGCTGGTGTTGAAGGAGGAACTGAAAAAACAATATCCTGATGCCGAAGATGCTGATATTGAAGCGGAATTGGACGTCCCGGAAAAATACGTTTGCTATGTTCCTGATAAGGCCCGATGGAAATTTGTGCTTCATCCTATGGATGAGGAAGGCGAAACTATTAGTTATGCTGATGCCATTACTACAGCCTTAGCCGAAGTGGAGAAATCCAATTCTGCACTACTATCGGGCGTGTTGAGCAAAACGAAATTCAACGAACTGAACACCAAAGGAGAACGTATCCTTGACGAAGAAACACTCAGCGCTTTGCTGAAAGATTTCAATGACTTCCCGAAATTGCAGGATGAGAATTTCGAGTTTCCCGACCTTTTGGGTGCTGCCTACGAATATCTGATTAAGTTTTTCGCTGAAAGTGCTGGTAAAAAAGCGGGCGAATTCTATACGCCCTCGGAAGTGGTATATCTGATGGGGCAGATTCTGCAACCCAAGGAAACCGATGAGATTTGTGATCCAACCGTAGGCTCTGGTGGCTTGCTGATCACCATGTACAATTATGTGGAAAACCGTTACGGAAGTGCAGAAAAACTTACGCTTCATGGTCAGGAGAAATTTGATAGTCCCTATCAGATGTGTAAGATGAACATGATTTTTCACAATATCCGCAATGCACGCGTCGAGCAGGGCGACACGCTTCTTGACCCGAAATTAGTCACAGGCGGCACACTAAATCAATACGATATTGTGGTGGCCAATCCGCCTTTTTCGCAGAACTACACCACCGCTAACATGAAGTTCAAGGAGCGTTTCCAAAACTGGATGAGCAAGAAAAAACAAGCCGACTTCATGTTTGTGCAACACATGATTGCGGTGTTGAAAAACAACGGTCGTATGGCCGTAGTGATGCCTCACGGTGTACTTTTCCGTGGGGGAGAAGAACAGAGGATGCGTCAACGCCTCATCATGGGCAGCGACATCAATCCTGCCTGCATCCTTGAATGTGTCATTGGACTGCCGCAGGGGTTGTTTTACGGCACGGGCATTCCGGCTTCGCTGTTGATTATCAACAAGGCAGATGCTGCCGAACGCAAAGGTGTGTTCTTTATCAATGCTGACCGCGAATATAAAGAAGGCAAAAACCAAAACTCGCTACGCCCTGAAGACATCGAAAAGATTAGCTTTGTCTACCACAACAAAATAGAGATTCCAGGTTATAGTCATTTGGTGAGTAAAGAGACTTTGGCCGCTGAGGATTTCAATTGCAACATTCGCCGCTATGTGGACAATTCCGAAGCACCTACTCCTCAGGATGTGAAAGCACATATCAGCGGTGGCATTCCCGCTAAGGAAATTGATGAGTTGAAGCCAGTTTTTGATTGTTATGAAGGGTTGCAGGAAAAAATGTTCACAACAGCAATTGATGGCTACGCCAATTTCACGAATTCCGTTAAGGAAAAGGCTGACATCAAGAACCTTATTGCTGAAAGTGAAGGTAAAAAGAAAGTGACAGAGACCTACAGCAAAGCGATAGATAGTTTCTGGAATGCTTCAGATGCAGATTTGAATGCCTTGCACGGTGGAAGTCTGTTTGATTTTAACCATAACCTTACAGACCGTTTTGTGAGCGAACTTGCCAAACTGTCGGTGCTTGATGAATACCAAATTCGAGGCTCGTTCGCCCATTTCTCAGATTCGCTTAAAGGTGACTTTCGTAGTGTGCAATCGAGTGGATGGACGGCAGAACTCATTCCCGACGATGAACTGATTGCCAACGAGTTTCCCGAGGTGCTTGCCGATCTCAAGCGTTTGGAAAACCGCCGCGACGAATTGGAAGGCAAGTTTGCCGAAATCGCCGACCTTGACCCTGAGGAATGGGATGCTGAGCAATATGAGGTGATGCCGAAGGCTATCATATCCGAATTCAAGGATGAACGGAAAAACTTGAACATTCAGATTAAGGAATTGAAGAAGGATTTGAAAGCCCAAGAAAAAATAGCCAAAATTGAGTACAAGATAGAACAAAAGCGATTAAACGAAATACGTAAACAAGCTGTAAAAGCAAAGAATGATGAAACTGTAGCACAAGTAGATGCTAAACTGGCAGCACTTGTGTTACCAGTTATTGACGATTCTGAAATTCAAGAGCTTAATCGACAGGTTGCGAGTATTGATGCGCAGATTGCACACCATGTTGAACTTGAGAACGAGCTGAAGGACTGCCGCAAGAAGATTCGCGAGATTGAAGTCAGCAAAGAGGCATTGGCCGACAAAGCCCGTGAGCAGATTTCGGACGACGATGCGCGACGGCTAATTACTGCCCGCTGGCTCAACAGCCTGCATGATAATATCAATGTCTATCTTGAAGCCCATGCACGTGGTTTACAGCAGCGTGTTGAACTTATCCATGACAAGTATTCTGTCACACTCAGTGCCCTAATTGCTGACCGCGACGAGGCTACAGAAGAGTTGAACTCGTATCTTAAAGAACTGGGTTATATCACTGAAACAGAACAACAATGACCGAAACCAACCGCATAGAATTCAAACGGGAACTGACGCGCGAACTTGATTTGGAGCGCGAGGTGGTAGCTTTTCTCAACTATCGTGAGGGCGGAATCATTTATATTGGCATTGACGACGATGGGAAACCTGTTGGGGTAAAGGATATTGACGGCGATATGCTGAAAATCAAGGACCGTATCCGCACGGGGATTTCTCCTTCGCCTATGGGGTTGTTCGATGTCAGGGTCGAAGAAATCGACAACATCCCTGTCATCAAGATTTTCATTGCCAGCGGAAGTGAAAAACCTTATTATAAAACCCGTTATGGTTTGTCGGAAAAGGGCTGCTTTATGCGTGTAGGTACGGCAGCCGAACCGATGACCAACGAGCAGATTGAAGATCTTTTTGTCCGAAAAGTGCATAACTCGCTCAAAAATGTGGTTTCGCCGCGACAAGATTTGACCTTTGCCCAACTTAAAATCTACTATACTGAAAAAGGTTTTCAGCTTAATGACAATTTCATTCGTTCGCTCGATTTGATGACCGATGATGGGAAATACAATTATGTGGCCTATTTGCTCGCTGATGAAAACGGCAATTCCATGAAGTTGGCGAAATACGCAGGCAAAGACCGTTGCGACCTTGTCTCAAACAACGAGTACGGTTATTGCTGTCTGATTACTGCCACGCGGAAAGTGCTTGACAAGCTTGATGTGGAAAACAAGGTGTCGTCGGTGATTACCTCAACAAGACGCATCGATACGCCGCAATGGGATAAAATTGCGGTGAGAGAGGCGGTTATTAATGCAGTTGTCCATAATGACTACATTTACGGAGCACCTTCCAAAATAGAACTCTTTTCCGACCGTATGGAAATTACTTCCATAGGCAGAATCCCGTTGGGATTGACGAAAGAAGACTTTTTCAATGGGGTGAGTCTGCCGCGCAATAGAGAATTGATGCGTGTGTTTCGCGATGTGGAAATGGTGGAATCGCTTGGCTCGGGCATGAATCGCATTATGCGTACCTATGGGCGTGAGAATTTCGAATTTGGCGGCAATTATGTTCGCATGATTGTGCCTTACAATTGGATTCCTGAAGAGGGTGAGACGGACAATGGAAATGTCCTGGAAAATGTCCAAGAAAACAATATTCAATTATCTGAAAGACAAAAAAATATCATACACAGGATGAGAGAAACTGGGACAATGAATGTCCTAAAAAATGTCCTAGAAAATGTCCTAGAAACGTCCGCGTCCTTGGCTGAATATTTTAATGTTAATGAAAGGACAATTAGACGGGACTTGCAGTTTCTTCAAAAGAAAGGTCTCATTCGCCGCATTGGTCCCGACAAAGGCGGCCATTGGCAAGTCGTCATCCCAACAAAGAATGAATGATTATGGAGAAGGTAACCGAACATAGTGTACAATGGAAGACGATGAAATTGGGGGATATTTGTGAACCTTCATCAGAAAAGTACAACCCACTTACAGAATCTCTTTTTCAGGATTGTATTGAGATGGAAAATATAAATCAAGAGTCTGGTACAATCAATGGCAAGTCTGATATTACAAAATTATTGAGTCTAAAAACTAAATTTCATAAAGGGGAAGTGCTTTATGGTAAATTGAGACCCTATTTGAGAAAGTATTGGTTAGCAGATTTTGATGGTGCTTGTTCAACTGAAATATGGGTTTTGAAAAGTGCTGAAAATATTGATAATCGATTTTTGTTTTATCTGTTCCAATCGGAGTTTATAAATAAGATTGCAAATTTGTCTTCGGGAACAAAAATGCCTCGTGCTGATTGGAAATTAATGGCTACCCAAGAGGTTAATATCCCATATAAAAACAACAATCCCGATCTCTACGCCCAGCGCCGCATTGCCGCCATTCTTTCTGCCGCCGACAAAGTGATAGAACAGACGCGACAGCTCATCAGCAAGTACAAGAGCATCAAGCAGGGCATGATGGAGGACTTGCTGAAACCGAAAGAGGGATGGAAGAAGGTGAAGTTGGGGGAAGTTTGTGAAAGAATAACTGATGGCAGTCACGATAGTCCTAAAGCAATTGAAGAAGGCTATTTTATGCCGTCAGTAAAAGACATGTCATACAATTGCTTTGACTTTTCAAGTTGTAAACAGATTTCAGAAAATGATTATTTGCGTTTGAAGAGTTCGGGGTGTAAACCTGATATTGGAGATGTTCTTATTGCTAAAGATGGTTCTATCCTGAAGTATTGTTTTGTTGTAGAAGAAGATTTGCCAATAGTAATATTGTCTTCAATTGCAATTTTAAAACCAAAACAGACAACAATTGATAGCCATTTTCTGTCATATTACTTCCAAAAAAGAGATGTGGTGAATGATGTAGTAGAAAACTACAAATCAGGAACGGGAGTCCCTCGTATAGTTTTACGGAACTTTGAAAAAATTGAAATAACTTATCCTAATGCTTTACAAGAACAGCGTCGCATAGCGAAGATCTTGTCAGGGATAGACAGGAAGATAGAGGCGGAGGAGAAGGTTTTGGAGAAATATGAGAAGATGAAGAAGGGGTTGATGGAGAGGATGTTGATGTTTCAAACAATAACAAACAATAAAAATATCTAATTATGAAAAACTTGAAAGTTACACGTATTATTCATCCAATAGGTCAGGGCGGTTTTTATACCGAGACCCTCTCCTATGAAAAACAAACAAAAAACTTTGTCTATGATTGCGGTGGTTTCAATCATAAACAAGATTTGATGGAGAAGTATTTGGATTGTTATCTTGATCGAAAATCAGGTAAAAAAGAAATCGAAGCTGTTTTTATCTCGCATTTTCATGCCGACCACATGAATGGGTTGCAATACCTACTTGAAAATTCCAGAGTTAAATACCTCTTTTTGCCACAATTGACGGAGGATGTTCTTATAGAATCATTTGTGTATAATTATTGTCAAACGGGAACGTATAATCAAGTTAATCGATTTTTGATGGATTTGTATGATAAGGTAAATTCTGATGACAATAAAGATAATAAAGAAGGAACAAGGATTATTCAAATCAGAGAAGCTGATGATAGTAGGTTTCCTGAGGAAGGATTTAACATCGAAGGACGAGGCGACCATGATTTAAGCATTGGAGCATGGAATCCAAATCAACGAATTAATCTTGATCTGCTTCAGGAAAGTAGAATTCCCTCTGGTACCATATTGTATTGTGGAGAATGGCTGTACATTCCATTTAATCCAATAGTTGCACCAGAAAAGAAGGAGAGACTAAGAAAGGAATTAGTATTAAAATTGGAAAACGAATTGGGAATAAGTCTTGATAGCAGAATACTAATTAAAAGACTTTCTGAATTATTAAAGGATCTTGGGGTGGAAAAGTGCAAAGAAATCTATAATAGTGTATTTCATAATCAGCATAACAGTTATTCAATGACCCTATTCTCTGGAACCATTAGTTTAAATGTGGATAGACCATATCATGGACTTTGTCATAGACCTTGTAAGTTTGAAGACCATTGCTTTTACCCTTTTAGAACTGAGGATTATTGCTGTAATCCAAATTTTCTATATACTGGCGATTTTGAACCTGATTATGACATAATTAAAACAAGTAATATCAATCAATTAAGAGAGTTTTATCGTCCTGTATGGCGTGAAATAGCATCAATACAAGTACCTCATCATGGTTCGAAGCATAATTTTGATGAAGCACTTTATAAATATCCAATTAGAGGAATAGTTTCAGTAGGGAATAACAATCCTTATCATCATCCTGATATTGACACTCTAATAAAAATACAAGAACAAGATTGCCATCCTGTCATTGTCACAGAAGACAAAAGCTCAATGAAGATATATCATTATAAGTGTAGCTCTAAATCATAATTGATTATGTCCGAATACACCAACGTAGAGCACCCCTTTCTCGAAAAGCTTCGTGAAATCGGTTGGAAAGTGATAGACAAAGGCAACGGCGGCATACCGCAAGACCCCGCCGACTCCATGCGTACCTCATTCAGCGAGATTGTCTTGAAAGATGAGTTTTACAAGAAACTGAAAGACCTGAATGATTGGATCACCGAGGAACAGAAAGCCTATTGTTACCGCAGAATTACGGAAATCGACAAGCCCCTCATTGACGCCAACCACGAAATCCACAATATGCTGTTGGAAGGTATTCACTTGCACACTAAAAACGAGAAAACGGGTGAGGACAATCCCACGGCAAAAATCATCAACTTTGACAAATACGATAAAAACTCCTTCATCGCCATCAACCAGTTCCGCGTTGATACCAATAACACCAAGCCCTTTATCATACCAGATATTGTTTGCTTTGTGAACGGTCTGCCGCTTGTGGTGGTGGAATGTAAGGATGAGGATGTTTCCGAGCCGATGAGCGAGGCCTACGACCAAATCAAACGCTACGCTAACCAGCGCGTCATCGACGATCCCTTTGCCGAAGGCATCGAGGAAGGTTGCCAACGGCTGTTTCATACCAACCTGTTCAGCGTCATCACTCGTGGCGTAGAGGCGCGTTGCGGCACCATCTCCGCCGATTTCGATTTCTATCTCAACTGGAAGGATATCTTTCCCGAGGAATACGCTGATGGCATCAACATCGACCCGGCCGAGCGTCAGGAAATCCTCATCAAAGGCATGTTCAACCATGAGATTCTGATTGACATTTTCCGCAATTTCACGCTGTTTATGCACAGGGACGACACCATCATCAAAATCATCTGCCGTTATCAGCAATATCGTGCTGTGGGCAAGATGTTGCGCAAACTCGAAAACGGCACCGACTGGAAGAGCCGCAGCGGCGTAATATGGCACACGCAGGGCAGCGGTAAGTCGCTGACGATGGTCTTCCTTGTCCGCAAGATGCGCCATATCCGCGAACTGCACGACTACCGCATCCTCATGGTCGTCGACCGTCACGACCTTGAAAAGCAGTTGGCCGAAACTGCAGAATATACGGGCGAATTGCGCCACGACTCCAAAACGAAGAAGGTGCAGAATATTGTGGAAAACCGCCAGCAATTGGTGAAACTTGAAGGCGACACCGCCGACCTCAACCTGGTGATGATTCACAAGTTTGGTGAAAACAAAGAATACTCACTTGAATCTCTAATAAAGACTGGTATTGTGCCGAAATTCGAGACTTTCCCCGTCATCAACGAAAGTTCCAAGATATTGGTGCTCATCGACGAGGCACACCGTTCACAAGGCGGCGAAATGGGCGACAACCTCTTCCAGGCCTTCCCCAATGCGGCGCGTATCGGATTTACAGGCACACCGCTCATTACCCCACACCACAAGGCTACTACTTGCGAGCGTTTTGGGCAGAAGGCAGGCGACTTTATCGATACATACAAGATGAACGATGCCGTGAAAGACCATGCTACGGTGGACATCAAGTATATTGGTCGCAAAAGTGACGACGACATTCCTTACAAGGAAGATTTTGACTATGCTTTTGAGGAAACTTTCAAAAATCGCACCCAAGAGGAACGCATTGAGATAATGAGGCGATATGGAAGAATGAAAGAATATCTTGAGAGTAAAGAGCGGGTAGAGCGAATCGCTCGCGACATGTTGGAGCATTATGTTTCAGAGATTCTTCCCAACGGTTTCAAAGCGCAAGTGGTGGGTGCTTCCATTTTGGCGGCTGTCCGCTACAAAAGAGCGTTTGAAATGCTTATCCCTGAGTTCATTCGGAAAGAAGAACAGAAACCGGACGAAGAACGCGACGATGTCATGCTGCAACGCTTGAAAATGTTAAAGGTACGGGCTGTGGTGTCAAGTATGGGCAACAATGAGCCTGCTATTGTCAAAACCGCAAGAATGGAAGCCATTTCCGACAATGCCATTGACAATTTCACGAAAGACTTCAATGTTGAAGACCCGCTTACGGGCATCGGCATTCTCTGTGTTTGCGACCGCCTCCTGACAGGTTTCGATGCACCGATTGAACAAGTGATGTACCTCGATAAAAACCTGGCGGAACACAACCTGATGCAAGCCATCGCCCGCGTGAACCGCACCAAGAAAGGCAAGACGCATGGTTTGGTGGTGGATTATTTTGGCGTTACCAAGAACCTGCACAAGGCATTGGGCATTTACAGTGCCGAGGAAGAAAAGGCAGCGGCAGAGGACTTGAAGGACTTTGAAACCTATTTTTCCGCCATCGAAAAGGAAATACCCGAACTGGAAATGCGCTACAACAAAATCATCCAGCGCTTTGTGGATGAAGGCATTGCCGATATTAAGGATTTCCTTGAGCAACGTACCGACAAGGAACAGGAAAAGGTGATTTGCGAAAAGATTGTCACTGCTGCAAAAAGCATCAAGTTCCGCTCGGAGTTGGATGCTTTGTTCCGCTTGTTCTTCGACATTTTCGACTTGCTTTTCAACGAGCCGAATACACGTAGCAAATATTATGTTCCAGCCAAACGTATGGCCTATATTGTTTCCCTCATTCGTTGGCATTACAAGGACGACACGCTCGACCTCAAATGGGCAAGCGAGAAGGTGCGCCGACTGCTCGACAAGTATTTGAAATCGGACGGTGTTCGTGAGACCGTGCCAGAGGTGGACATCTTGTCGGAGGATTTCCCGAAGATTGTGAATGATATGTACAACAATCCGCAGACGAAAGCATCGGCTATGGAGCATCAAATGCGCGAGCGCATCATCATCAAGTTGGGCGAAGGCAAAAACACAGCTCTTTATCAAAAGTTCAAGGACCGCATGGACAATATCCTTACTGTTTATGCTGGCAACTGGGAGGAGATGATTAAGGAATTGGAACGCCTGCGTCAGGAAATGGCGAATCCGCGTCCTGCTGTTGTTTCAGAGGAAAAAGAACCTTTCTACGACAAACTTTGCCAATATGCTGGCCTTGATTTTGAGGAGAAACACGAAAAGATTATCGGCATCACCGATAAGGTTATGACTCTGATAATTGGGGCTATGTCGATACCCAACATTTGGACCAAACCCACCAATGTGGAAAAACTGCGTGGCGATATGGGGACAGTCCTTCGGTTCTCCGGAGTTCAAGAATTGAAACAGAATAGTGAGGGAATTGTAACAGAACTCATTAATCTTGCAAAAAGCAACGATAGTGTTTTGAGAAGATGGATGGCAAACAATGCCCAATGAAAGTCGGAGACCTTGACATAGAAATCAAACGCTCGAAGCGTAGCAAGACCATTACCGTCAACATTGAGCGTGATGGCAGCGTGAATGCTGTCGCGCCGTATGATTGTTCCGAAGAAACTATTTATAAGGAGCTGTTGGCGCACGAGTATTTGATTTGCAAGCGTATAGCGAATCGAAAAGCTGTAAACAAAGCATACATCAACCGCACCTTTGTCAACGGACAGGCTTTCCTTTTTATGGGACAATCGTATAATCTGGTTATTTCAGATACGGCTAAAAATGCTTTGGAAATTGTTGATGACAAGTTTGTTTTGGGCAAGAAGTATTTGCCAAAGGCAAGAGAGACGTTTGTCAAGTTTTACAAGAAACAAGGTTTGCCTTATATCAAAGAGCGTGTTGAGTATTTCTCGGAAAAAGTCGGAAGGAAGCCGGTTTCGATTAAGATTATGGAATTGGGGGCACATTGGGCATCATGTACCCCCAGCCATAATGTCAACTTCCATTGGAAGTGTATCATGGCTCAACCTATGATTATTGATTATCTGATAGTTCACGAATTGACGCACCTGAAATATCCCCAGCACACCCGCCAGTTCTGGGATGCAGTCTTTTCGGTAATGCCCAACTACAAGGAATGTGAGGAATGGCTTCATGACTATGGAGTTACTTTAAGTCTTGACGAATGACAGTTCGTATTTGGAGTCTGCCCCCCTCATTCTCTCTGTATTTTTAACTGTAGCAACTGTAGCAGACGCGGATTTTGGTGGTCTTTTTGGGTAGGCTTAAAGTAGGAGTTAGGTAGGACTTACATAGGAGTTGGAAATTTCGGTTTTTGGCTCATGATTTCAAAGAACGGCGTCAAGCGTGAGGGGTCTCGTTGTCGTTTGACGGTGCAAAGGTAAGTCAAGCCCATTGCGGTTTTCAAATTTTTTGGGGACTTTTTTTCGGGGGAAATGAAAAAAGTTTCGGCGGGTGTCACGGTGTCACGGTGTCACGGTGTCAAAGTTGTTTTCGAGAGTGTCAAAGGGTCCACTATATAGAAATAATTAATTATTTATATATAGTGAGCCGTTTTCGGAAATCCGAATTGAGTTTGACACTTTGACACTTTGACACCCAAAATTGTCTTTTCCTGATTTTGGTTGACATAATTCGCAAAACTGCTAATTATTCGCAGAATAGTCTTACTTTTGCGGTATAAAATACAAACGTTATGATATTCTACTTTTCCGGTTGCGGCAACAGCAAATATGTGGCGGAGACCATCGCCGCAGGTCTCTATGATACTTTGGTTTTTATCCCCGAGGCGGCTCGCGAGAACCGCTACGATTATGAACTGGCCGAGGGCGAGCGGATAGGCTTCGTGTTCCCCATCTATTCTTGGTCGGCACCGAAACTGGTGATTGATTTTTTGGAGAAGGTGAGCGTTAAGGTCGGCCCTTCGACGGGCTCAGGGACCTTGAATCCTTACGTCTACTTTGCCTGTACCTGTGGCGACAACTGCGGCCACACGGAGAGGGTCTTCCGCAAGGCGGTGGAAGCAAAAGGCTGGCAGCTTTCGGCTTGCTTCAGCGTACAGATGCCTGAGACTTATATAGGAATGGCGGGCTTCAAGCTCGACAGCGAGGAAAATGCCAGAAAGAAGATAGCGGCTGCAGGTGAAACCGTCGCCCGCTTCTTGCCTCGCTTGGTCAACAAGGAGCGGTTTTCCGAGATAGTTGTGGGCGGACTGCCTTGGTTGAAGACGTATTTGGTAAATCCGGGCTTCAATCAGTATGCTACCGACGACACGAAATACTTGTCGACCGACAAATGTGTCCACTGCGGCAAGTGCGTGGAGGTCTGCCCCTTGCAGAACATCACCCTTGAGGAAGGCCGCCCGAAGTGGAACGGCAACTGCACAATGTGTATGTCGTGCTACCACCATTGCCCAGTGAACGCCATCCAGTACGGCAAAGGCACAGTGGGGAAGGGGCAGTATTATTTTGGAATAAAAGGGTAATCCTCGATACGGATTTCTTACTAATTTTGCGCAGTAAACCATCTTAATACAATTGCCATGAAAAACAAGCACTATTTCACAAAAGCACTATTGGCCACTATGATGGCTTTCTTTTCTATCGCTACCGCGACTGCGCAATGCACCATCCCTATCGCCCCGGGCCAAACCTACACCGAGGGCTTTGATTCAGGTGAGATGGAGTGCTGGACGGTGGAGACGACGGGCAACGCCACTTGGGCGGTGATGACGGGCACAGGCAGCAATGTGGTGGCCTTCCAGAATGCCAATGCCGGCGAGGAAGCCCGATTGGTTTCACCTACCTTTGACCTGACAGGCAGCAACAGCGTCACCTTCAGCTTCGGCTACGCGATGATGGGCCTATATGACCCAGACGTGCTTGAAGTGAGTTACCGCACTTCGCCCACCGACAGCTGGCGCCAACTCGGTAGCTATAGCCTAAGCGACTGGTCGAACACCTACGATGCATCGTTCAACATCGATGACTTGTCGGAGACTTTCCAGGTCTCGTTTCTGGGATACTGCAATGGCGGTTACTATATCTTCGTCGATGATATCGAGATCGTCTCTGCCGGAGGCTGCGCCCGTCCTATGGGTCTGACGGCCTCTGAGGTCACCGCTTTCTCTGCTCTGTTCAGCTGGACGACGGCTGGCAACGAGGAGAGCTGGACGATTGACCTGAATGGACACCAGACCACCGTGACCACCCAGCCTTACCTGATGGAGAACCTGGAACCCAACACCGAATACACCGTTCTCGTGAAGGCCAACTGCGGCGAGGGGTTTGAGTCGGAATGGTCGTATCCGCATACGTTCACTTCCTTGTGTGATGTGATTACCGTCACCGACGAACAGCCTTATTTCGACGACTTTGAGGCTTCTGAGGTCTTTGTATGCTGGCAGAGCCAGATTATCTCAGGAGAAGACGACTGGGTGATTGACCCGGGGTATCTCATCCTGAACAACACGGCTTTCTTCATCTGGCTCGGTGGAGAGGCTATGCTGGTTTCACCTCCGCTGGACCTCACCTCCGTCACCAAACCCATCCTCACCTTCAAGCACAAGGAGCCGCATGGCTACAATAACAACGCCGACGAGCTTTCGGTTTGGTACGCCACCTCGTTGGACGACTATTGGCATCTCCTTTGGGAGCACACCGACGTCTTGGACACATGGGATTCAGTCTATCTTGACCTGCCTGAAGCTTCGTCCTCTTATTATATCGCTTTCAAGGGCAAAGCCAACGACGCTAACGGTGTGTATGTCGACGACGTCTGGGTGGGCAACTATACCGATGATGGGGTCAATGAGGTGGCTGCCTTTGCTGTCAGCGTAAGCCCCAATCCCACCTCGAGCAGTGTCACCATTGAGGCAGCGGTTTCTGAAGGTGAGGTGAACGTCTTCGACCTGTTCGGAAGAAAGGTGGCTTCGGCTCTCTTGCACGAAGGACGCGCCGAACTTGACCTCAGTGGCTCAGCCCAAGGGGTGTATATGGCACAAATCACCAGCGAGGGAGGCACGGTGACGATGAAACTGGTGAAGGAATGAAAACCTAAACAACGATGAATATGAAACCTGTCAAGTCCATTCTGACGGCCTTTATGCTGCTGCCGCTGTTTCTGAACGCACAAAGCGCTAACGACTATACGCAATACGTGAATCCCTTCATCGGGACACAGACAGACGAAACGGGTGCTCTCAGTGGTAGCACCTTCCCCGGGGCCACGATGCCGCAGGGGATGGTACAGCTGAGTCCTGAAACGGAACAGATGGTGACTTGGGACCCCTGCTCGGGTTACGATTACAACAAAGACATCATCTATGGCTTTACCCATACCCACCTCAGTGGTACGGGCTGTACCGACCTCATTGATGTGAGCTTGATGCCTACGTGTGTAACTGTGACCCCGGAACAACTGAAAGCCGCCGACTTTGGTCAGCATTACAGTCACGATAAGGAGTCGGCCCGCCCCGGGTATTATCAGGTGTTGTTGCAGGAGAGCGGCGTGAATGTGGAGCTTTCAGCCACCGTCAGGACGGGCATTCATCGTTATACTTTCCCCCAAGGACAGCCCCAGACCGTTGTCCTCGACCTCGACAGAATGACTTATCGCGGCGATGCTTATTACTCTGGCCGCCGTTATTACGATATTATTCAGGCTCAAATCCGCCTTGTTGACGATCACACCATTGAAGGTTATCGCGTCGTCTGCGGTTGGGCCAAAATGCGTAAGGTATATTTCCGCGCCGAGTTCTCGAAGCCTTTCAGCCAACATTTGCTGATGAACGGCGGACTGAATGTCGGCAATAGCGATGTGGTCAATGGCAAAACACTACGCGCGGCTTTGAGCTTCGACCCCAAAGACAGCCGAGAATTAATGGTGAAAGTCGCTATCTCGCCTGTGGATAACGAAGGGGCTCGCAAGAATATGCTGGCGAAAGCCCAAAGCTGGAACTTCGACGAATATGTTCAAGCCGCCCACGATGTGTGGCAGCGTGAACTGAGTCGCATCGATGTGGAAGGTACGGATGAGCAGAAGACCATCTTCTATACGGGTCTCTATCACGTGCTGATGCAGCCCAATACGATGAGCGATGTGGATGGCCGTTATATGACTACCAACTTTGAAATCAAGCAGATGCCTGCAGGACAGACGTATCATAGCACTTTCAGCCTGTGGGATACTTTCCGCGCTGCGCATCCGCTGTATACATTAATCGCGCCTGATGTCGCTGCCCAGTTTGTGAGGGATATGGTGTTGCACCATCAGACCTACGGCTATCTGCCCATTTGGGACCTCTGGGGACAGGACAACTACTGCATGATTGGCAACCACGCTATTCCCGTGTTGGCGGATGCCATTCTTGCCGAGATTCCAGGTATTAATGTGGAGGAGGCTTATCAGGCGATGGTGGAGAGCAGCACACGGAGTCATTTCAACTCGCCTTTCGAGATTTGGGAACAATACGGCTATCTGCCGCAGACCCTTCAGAACGAGAGTGTCAGCATCACGATGGAGCAGAGTTTCGATGATGCTTGTGTGGCTCTGGTGGCCAAGAAACTCGGAAAGACAGAAGACTATGAGCGCTTCTATCGCCGCAGTATGTTCTACAAGAATCTCTTCGACCCCGAGACGGGCTTCTTCCGTCCCAAGGACGAGAAGGGTAACTGGATAGCGGGCTTCGACCCCTTGTCGTATGAGCAACCTTGCTTTGTTGAGGGCAACGCCTGGCAGTATATGTGGTTTGTGCCGCAAGACCCGCAAGGATTAATCGACCTCTTTGGAGGTACCAAAGGTTTCTTGAGGAAGCTGGACGAGAACTTCAGCCTGAACGCCACGAGTGGTGAGATTAATGGCAACGCAAGCGGCTTCATCGGACAATATGCCCACGGGAACGAGCCCAGTCATCATACTGTGTATCTGTATAACTTTGCGGGCAAACCCGAGCGGACACAGGAATTAGTTGAGCAGGTACGTTCAGAGTTCTATCGTGCTACCCCTTGCGGCTATGCAGGCAACGACGACTGCGGACAGATGTCGGCTTGGTATATCTTCTCTTCGTTGGGCTTTTATCCCTTCCATGCGGGTTCGGCGGAATACGTGATAGGAACGCCTTTATTCACCAAAGCGACCTTGCATCTTGAAAACGGCAAGGACTTCATGATATTGGCACCCAACAAGACTGCTGACCGCATCCACGTGAAAAGCGTGAAGCTGAACGGGAAACCTGTGAAGGACTACACGATTACCCATCAGCAAATCATGGACGGCGGTACGTTGGAGTTTGTGCTGAAGCGTTAACCGTTCTTTATCGTAACCTGACTGCGTCCTTCGCCTCTTTTCTCCACCTTGATCTGTACGGGCAGGCGTTCTTCCAGTTCGGTGCGGTGGGAGATGATGCCCACGCGGCGTTCTTTCAGTCCGGCAATCTCTTGCAGTTTTCCCAAGGTCTCCATCACCGAATCGAGGCTCTTCTCATCGAGGGTACCGAAACCTTCGTCGATAAACAGGATGTTGACATTCATATCGGGACGGTTGAGCGAGGAGAGGGCCAACGAGAGCGCCAGCGAGACCATAAAGCGTTCACCCCCTGAGAGAAGTGTGGCACTGCGCACCTGACGCTTGTTGTCGTTGTCGAGTACCAGGATGGAGAGCTGCTCGTTTTCTTCGCTACAGGTGAGGAGGTAGCGCGGGGTGATTTGTTTCAGGTAGAGGTTGGCGTTATTGAGCAGGGGACGCAGCACGTAGGTTTGTACCAGCGTGCGGAAGCGGGTGCCGCCGAAGTAGGCGTTGAGGATTTCCCATTTTCTGAGGTTCTCTTGCGCTTTTTCCAGCGACTTCTGCGCTTGTGCAGCTTGGGTTTGGTTGCGGGTGTTGTCGTCCAACTGGCTTTGGATGGAGCCTAAACGTTCCACAAGTGTCTCTTTGGCCAACTCCAATTCCTTTTGTTGTGCTTCGAGTGCAGCCTTCTCGGGTAGGTCTTCCTCTTTCTCCACTTTCAGCGCATCGAGGGCTTCTTGGATGGTCTTTTGGGCGTTGTCGATGGTGGTGCGCTGACGGGTGATGTTGTTCAACAGGTCGTTCCAGCCTTTGGCGATGTCTTCCGGCTTGTGGGCGGTGAAGGAGTGTTTCGTGTTCCAGTCGGGCATCTTTTCGAGGATGCTCTTCTGGGTGCTGCGGATACCATCGAGCCAGATTTTTCCTTTCTGGGCTTTGGTGCTCAGTTCGTCGCGACGGTTTTTTATCTTGGTGTATTCCGTTGCTGCCTGTTCGAGTTGGGTCTTGGTGGCCTCTATATCGTGAATCCAGTCGGGATAGACGGGTTGCAGCGCGGCTGAAAGCTTTTCACGTAAGGCGGCCTTGTTGGTTTCGGCGGTTTCTATGTCCTTGCCGCAATCGCTGATAGTCTTCTGGTTGTTCTCCACATCCGACTTCGCTTTCTCATTGGCTTTGTCCGTCTTGTGTTGGGTGGTTACCAAAGTGTCTTTCTCGCCGTTCAGTCGGTTGATGGCTTTCTGTAGCTCTTCGGCTTTCTGTGAGGCTTGGGTCAGGGTTTCGGTTTCCGCCTTGTTCTTTTCCAACCGCTCTTCTATGTGTTGGGGAAGTTGGTTGGCAGGGTCTAATTGTAGTTGGTTGGCGATGTTGACAATGCGCTGGTGTTCCTTTTTGTTGTCCTCTTTTTGCTTGTTGGCTTGCTTGTTTTTGGTCTCGATGGTGCCTTTGAGTGAATCGCAGGCGGTATGGGCTTGCTTGTAGTCCTTCTCGGCCTCATCCATTGCTTTTTTGCAACGTTTTTTCTCTTCTTCGAGGGGGGCAATGATGCGCTGGAAGTCGTCGGTGGTGAGCAGCTCGTGTGTGATGCCTTGTCCGCAGAGGGGACAGGTGGCGGCGTGTTCGTCGATGAGGCGTTGTCTCAGGGCGACCATCGTTTCCTCGATGCTGCTGCTCATGGTGACAAACTGCGAGTTGGAGCGCTCGTAGGCTTCCTTGCTGGTGGCGAAGGTGTTCTCTTTTTGCTTCAAGGCTTCTTGCAGCTCCGTCAGTTGATTGTTGTCGGCATCGATTTCGGCAAGGAGGGCTTTATGGTCTTTGTATTTGGTGTTGTATTGTTGTATGTCGGTTTGCAGCTGTTCGAGTTGGGCTTTCTCGTTGCGGAGGGCATCCAGTTTGCGGTTGATTTCGGCAGGTTTCAGCGCTTCGCGTTCCTGGGTCTTGCTGTCAATCTCCTTCTGCTTGTCGTCTACGGCTTGTTTGGCCTGTTTGGCTTGGGTGTCAGCAACAGTTAGAGCTGTCTTCAGCGTTTCCACTTGGTCCTCTGCGGCCTTCTTCTTCTCAGACAGCTGTCTGATCTCTTCGTTTTTTTCCTTGTATTGGTCTAAGTGCAGGAGATATTCGCCTGATTTGCTGTACAGCTCGTCCTGTGCTTTGCGGGCCTCAAGCCATTGGGTGTTGGCTTCGATGCTTTTGTTGAGTGCGTCGAGTTGTTGCTCTTTTTCAACGAGGTCGGCGGCAAGGGTGGCGAAAGTGGCTCGCAGCCCGTGCGGATCGGCAAGTTGCTGTTGGGCCTCCTGGATAGTTTTGTGGCTGGTCTCAATGAGGTTGAGCTGGGCGAGTTGCTTCGCGAGGCTTTTGATGCTTTCATCGAGTTGTTCCTTCTGCTTTCCCTTTTCCAGCTTTTCTTGTTGCAATCGGGTCACTTCCTCTTCGGGAAGGGTATGCTGTCGTTCGGTTTCGTAGATTTTTGAGCAGGTCTCAACGCTCTCTTTGGCTTTCTTGAACAGGTTGGAGATAGCGGTGCCGTAGGCCGTGAATTGCTCAGTATTGGTCAGCTTTTCAAGGATGGACTCGCGCTCTTTCTTGTCGCCGGTGAGGAAGGAGGCGAACTGCCCTTGGGCCAGCATAGCCATACGGCTGAATTGCTCAAACGATAGGCCGACAGCCTCTTGTATGTGTGCGTTGATGTCGCTGTCTTTGCTGTAGGTGTGGCCTTCCACCGTGAGCGACCATTCGGGTCTGTTGTATTTGAGGGGGTATTTCCCTTCGGCGTTCTTCTTGCCTTTGTAGATGCCGAGGGCGAGTTTGGCGGTATAGGTTTTACCGTCGTTGCCTTCAAAGACCACTTCGCTGTAGCTGGGGGCAGAAGGGGCGATGCCCAATCGGGTGTACTGCTGTATGCTGGCCACGCGGATGGACTCGCCTGACGAGTTGGTGAACTCGTTATGTAAGGCGTTGCTCACTCCCGATAGGCGGGGGGTAGTTTTATAGAGAGCCATCGAGATGGCATCGAGGATGACGGATTTGCCGGCGCCGGTGTCGCCCGTGATGAGGAAGACAGGGGCGGGGGAGTCGGTATAGGCCTCGTTCAGGTCGTTCTCAAAGTCGATGTCGGCTTTCTCGATGGAGGCGATGTTTCTGATATGGAGTTCCTTGATTCTCATTTTTTCTTGGCTGCCTCTTCTTCTTTGGTGCGTGTGATTTCGGCTTCGATTTCCTTGAAGACCTCGCGTAGGGTCGAGAAGTCGAGTTTGGGATATTGCTCTCTGGTCTTTTCGATGAATTCTACCGGGTCGGTCATCTGCTGTAGCTCGGCGACTTCGAAGACGGGCTTCTTGAGGTCGTTGGGGTTGGCTTCGGGTTCACCCGTCCAGATGACTTTGGGGTTGTATCTCACCTCGTTACCGTAGTGTTCCAGCAGTTCATAGACCTTTTGGTCGAAGTTGGAGGAAAGGTCGGTGCTGTAATCCACCCGCAGGCGGATGTAGCCTTTGCCGACCTTCTGGCAGAAGGCCTCGATGTCCTCAAGGGCTTGCTGCTCGTCGGTATAGGCTTTGTCTTGTGCCTCAGGCAGAGTGTAGAAATGGCGTAGCTCGTCGATGCGCAGCTGGCGCAGGGTGACTTGGCCTCCATGTCTATCAATTTCCACCACGCTGACGGTATGGGGATAGGCTTCGTCGCAACTGACGTGAAGGGCGCTGCCTGAATAGCGGATGAGGGGAGTGGGGTAGGTGAGGGCATCGAAGTTCAAACTGTCTTCGGGATGCCCGAGGGTTTGTGGCTTGTGGATGTGGCCGAGGGCGAGGTAGTCGTAACCTGTACCGAGATTGGCGACCTCTTGTGTCTTGAGGCTGCCTATCTCGAAGTCGTGTCCAGTGGTGTCTGAGCCGCTTATGGCGAGGTGACCCATCATGACGACGGGCTTGTTTTCTGTGTTGCGAATAGCCACACGGTCAAGTACCGACTGAAGCTGTTGCGTGCGGTCGCCTTGCATATAGGGCATCGCAATGATGAAACCTTGGGGGAGCTCGATGATGTAGTCATTCTGCCAGCCGTCGCCTTCGAGGGTCAACGAAGGGGCCAGACCCACGATATGGGTGTTGGAGAAGGTCCACACGGCTTGGTCGGCATGAAGGCGCGAGGCCGAATCGTGGTTGCCGGCGGTGATGACGATGTGCATTTCGGGCAGCGTTTTCTGGAGCTGGACAAACTGGTCGTTGAACAGTTTCTTTGTGGCTGTCGAGGGCTGCTGGATGTCGAACACGTCGCCGCTGACTAATAAAGCATCGGGCTGCTCCTCTTTGCACCATTGGGTCAGCTGTCGGAAGAAATGCAGGTGTTCGTCGCAGCGGTCATAGTTCTGGTACAGAATCTGACCGATGTGTAAATCAGCAGTATGGAGTATCTTCATCATCTGTTTCAGTCTTCATTAATGGCTTTCACCCGCTCCTTCAATTGATGGTAGTCCTCTAAAAGGTTCCAGAGTCCATCCTCGCTGAGCACGCCGCGTTTGAGGTCTTGGGGCAGCTTGCCTGCCTCGTCGGCTTCGTAGTCTTTCCTCCATTGGGTTGAGGTGTAGTAGGCTTCTAATTCGTCAAGGTCGGCTTGCAGGGAGGCGAAGTCTTCGAGGGCTTGGTTGAGGCGGTGGACAGCCTCTTGGCTCTTGTCGAACAGGGTCTCCATGTGGGCGATGCGGTCGATGCGTTTCATGTGGGTTGGTTTTTTGTAAAGGTGTATCGCTGGTACTATTTCTTATTGTACTGGTTCATGGTACGGTCGGGCCCTTGGGTGACGAAGCTCTTGATGATTTCGACGGCGAGGTCAGCCCTTTCGTTGACGATGGGTTCCTCTGAGGGTTTCCATTTGCCGAGGACGAAGTCAATCTGATGGCCTTGTGCGAAGTCTGCACCGGTACCGAAACGCAGGCGGCAGAAGACGTTGGTGCCGAGCTTCTCGATGATGTCGGTCAGGCCGTTGTGTCCACCATCGGCACCTTGTTTGCGGAGGCGCAGGGCACCAAGAGGTAGGGCGATGTCGTCGTTGACTACCAGCAGGTTCTCTATCGGAATCTTCTCCTGGTCGAGCCAATACTTAACAGCCCGTCCGCTCAGGTTCATATAGGTGGTGGGCTTGATGACGACGAGGGTCTTGCCTTTGAAGCGCATCTCGGCCACCTGGGCCAAGCGTCCCGTGGTGAAAGTCGCTTCAAGGTCTTTGGCCAGACGGTCGGCAATCTTGAAACCGATGTTGTGGCGCGTCTCGTCGTATTCCGCGCCAATATTCCCCAAACACGCTATCAGATATTTCATAACTCTAACTATAAACTTTCAACTTTCAACTATCAACTGCCAACTATCAACTATCAACCGTCAACTATCAACTGTCAACTATCAACTGTCAACTGTCAACTATCAACTGTCAACTGTCAACTATCAACTGCCAACTATCAACTGCCAACTATCAACTTTCAACTATCAACTGTCAACTAAAAAAAGCCGCCCGAAGACGGCTTTTTCCGTATCTGTATACACAGCCTTATTCAGCTTCCTCAGCCGACACCTGTGCGCCACGGGCCATATTGACGGCGGCGATGACGGTGTAGCCAGGAGTGACGGGAGTGACGTTCTCAATATTGAGATCCTTCACCTTGATGGCTTCGTTGATGTTCAGGTTGCTGATGTTGACGACGATGTAGTCCGGCAGGTCTTTAAGGAGACCGCAGACCTTCACCTTGCGGACGCCCTTCTTCAGCTTACCACCACGCATCACACCGGCGGCTGAACCTTCGAGGGTCACAGGCAGGTTGACGGTGACGGGCTTGTCTTCCTTCACGATGAAGAAGTCGGCATGCAGCACCTCGTCGGTGACGGGATGATACTGGATGTCCTGAAGGATGGTCTTGTAGACCTTGCCGTTGACGTCGAAGTCGATGACGTAAGTCTCAGGGGTGAAGAGGATTTTCTTGAAGTTCTTGGCAGGGGTGGCGAAGTGCACTTGCTCCTCACCGTTGCCGTACATCACGCAAGGAACCATCTCAGCCTTGCGAAGGGCTTTAGTATCCTTTTTCCCTACGTTCTCGCGAAGAGAACCGCTCAATGATACTGTTTTCATTGTGTTGAATTGTTGATTAATTAATGAATTGTTGATTATTTGAACAGCGAACTGATGCTTTCGTACGATTCCACACGGTGGATGACGTCGGCAAACAGGGCTGCTGTACTTACTACTCTGATTTTCTTGGAAGCGTTGGCGGGCAACGGGATGCTGTCGGTGACGACCACCTCGGTGAACACCGATTTGTCCAAGCGTTCCATAGCAGGGCCGCTGCACACAGCATGTGTGGCAAAGGCGCGGACGCTCTTGGCTCCGTTGTCCATCATCAGTTGTCCGGCTTTGACGATGGTGCCGGCGGTGTCGATGATGTCGTCGATGATGATGACGTTCTTGTCCTTCACGTCGCCGATGAGGGTCATGCTGTCGACCACGTTGGCACGCGGACGGTGCTTGTGGCAGATGGCCAGGTCGCAGCCGAGACGCTTGGCGTAGGCAGAGGCGCGCTTGGAGGCACCCAGGTCGGGAGCGGCGATGAGCAGGTCCTCAATCTGCATCTCCTTGATGTGTTCGATGAAGAGGGTGGAGGCATACAGCGCATCGACGGGGATGTCGAAGAAGCCTTGAATCTGGTCGGCGTGGAGGTCGAGGGTGATGATGCGGTTGACCCCGGCGGCGACCAGCAGGTTGGCCACCAGCTTCGAGCCGATACTCACACGGGGCTGATCCTTGCGGTCCTGACGCGCCCAGCCGAAATAAGGAATCACGGCGATAATCTTGTGGGCCGAGGCACGCTTGGCGGCGTCGATCATGAGCAGGAGTTCCATCAGGTTGTCGGTCGAAGGCATGGTGGACTGCACGATAAACACATGGTGACCACGGATGCTCTCTTCATACGAGGGTTGAAATTCACCATCGGAGAAGACGGTGACAGACGACTTACCTAATTCAGCACCATAGGCTTCGGCAATCTTTGTACCTAATTCCTTGGTGGCTCTTCCGGCAAAAATAGAAACGAATCTTCCAGACATTGGCTTAACGATTGGCTTTTTTCGGGCTGCAAAAGTAGGGATTTTATTCAAGCGACCCAAGCAAAAAGAGAAAATTTTGTTCAGTTGCTTGCGCGAATCAAAAATTTACGTACTTTTGCAGCCGCGTTTGACGCGATGAGCCAGTGCCGAAGTGGCGGAATCGGTAGACGCGTCGGTCTCAAAAACCGATGAGGTTACACTCGTGCCGGTTCGATCCCGGCCTTCGGTACCACAAGAAAAGCGACCTTCTTTCGAGGGTCGCTTTTTTTGTGGTTTTTTACTGCATTTGCAGCCACTTTTACCAACAGGAATCCTCTTTGTGTTTTTCAACTGTAACACGGAGTTGTGCTTGTTACCCTATTGTTACCTTAAAGTTACCTCATTGTTATGTCTGAGTATCAAAAAGTTTGATTAGAATTTGAGTAAAGTTTCAGTAGTGTTTGAGTAAAGGGGGAGTAAAAGCTAAAGGCAAGTCTGTTGCAGTTAAAACCCATCACTGTCCCTGTCCCACGCTGTCCCACCTGTCCCTGCCCTGGGACAGTGGGACACTTGGGACAACTATTTGTCTTATACTGAAATAGGTGGTTCTTCCGCAATTTAGTTGAAAGAGACGACTTCCTTGGTCATGTGGAGTATGGGTGGCAATACAAAAATCCAATTAGCCAAACCGAAAAAAACTCATGCTTTTTG